>ERZ1370068.3265-contig-2381_pt1 | contig 48090 bp, 82 predicted proteins | sample MGYA00561227_ERZ1370068 | MGnify/ENA primary metagenome ERZ1370068 (study PRJEB38410, sample SAMEA6850437) | metagenome | study: Metagenomic assessment of the ecological functions of the soil: analysis of the soil microbiota associated with the... | reverse complement strand
TGAAGAGCTCCTTTCCAAATATGGCTTGCCGCGCATGCAAAAAGAAGGTGAGTACGTGGAAGGAAGAGGAGGCGCATTTAAACCGCCATCTCAAGACCGAAGTTGGCGACAAGATTTACACAAACATCGAACGCAAGGACGTTCGTGAGATCAGAGATGGCGTGCGGAGCGTTCCGGGCCAATTCGGAGTCGAACCGGGTCGTCGCAGTCTTCAATCGCGTGATGAATTGGGCCGTCAACGAAGACCGCGCAAAATTCAATCCAGCCGCTCCGACTGAAAAAGGTGGGCCAGGAAGGTCGACGCGAGCGCGTGCTCACCAATGATGATGAAGCGGTTGTGGATGGAACTCGATCGGCCTTTGAACGTGGATCGTGACAAGGGCGGCCACAGACGCAGATTTGTCCGCGGCTGCGCGCGATCCGTCGCGCTTTGAAACTCCTTGTCCTGACTGGACAAGCGACGCGGTGAAGTAATTGGTATGGCGAAGAAGGAACTGGATTCAGCGAGGACAACTCTTGGTGGACGATACCTGGCCAGCGTACCAAAAACAGACTGCCGCATCGGGTGCCACTGACCAAAATGGCGCTCCAAGTTGTTCGAAGCCATAGACTTAAGTGGCAAAAGCCAATACGTGTTCCCGCTGCAAGGCAGAATCAGCCATTCGGGCGGACTCCGTGACCAGGCAGCTCAAACGTATGTGCAAGAAGATGACACCGAAAATCGAAGGCGTCGGACCACATGACCTGCGCCGAACTTGCGGCACGGAGATGCGGAAGCCAGATCTCAGTTGAGGACCGGGCCCACGTGTTCAACCATGTCTCAGGTGCCAAGGCGAAGGTCACATCGTGGAACTACGCGTGATGTGGGCGAACATGATGCTGAGAAGCGGTTAGCGTTAGAGCTTTGGGGAAGAGAAGCTGCGGCAGATGGTGAATGAGGGTACCGGGATCAGGATGAGAGTGCATGAACGCATTCTCGCTTGGATCTGACCCGCTGATTTTGTAATCAGGGGGTCGCAGGTTCGAGTCCCTGCCGGGGTCGCCAATGAAATCAATTGTCCGACCCGGAGACATGGGTAACAAAACGTACCTAAGACATAGGTGACAACCTAGGCCCAAACGGGTTGTCGATAGGTTGCAAGGTTCTCTGCTCCAGGTCGATATAGCCCAGATCATAGTCGATGAAGGTGACGAGCCAAATTCCCTCGTCGACCTCCTTGATGCCGAGGCGCTGTCCGGCCAGGACGGTAGAGACGTTGATTTTCTTTCTGTAGATGCAGATACGGCCGCAGGCGGTGACGAGGACGTCGCGGTCGTGGAAGGGGTATTCGAGGTCGGGGAGGCCCTGATAGGGGCGCCTTGAGGGGGTGTAGACCTCGGCGGGGCACTTCATGGCGATGGCCTCGTGTGGCCGTTCGGCATTGAACTCGTGCACGAAGTCGTCGAAGCGGGCCTGTTGCTGCAGGCTGTTCATGCCCGGCGGCCGGGTTGCCTCCTTTTGAGGGTCAGATGCATGCGCTCGTGGCGGCCATTCTGCTGGGGATGACCTGGTTTTATGCGCTCGATGGCAATGCCCAGTCTCAGCCACCAGACGGCGAGTTTTGACAGATTGAAGAGGGCATTAGGACTGGCGAAGGGGATGCCGTTATCTGAACGAATGGCTTGGGGAGCCCGCGCTCAGCGAACAGCCGCTCGAAGGCGGTGACAGCGATTTCCTCGCGGGTGGTCTCGAGGGCTTCGCACATGAGGAGGAAGCGCGAGGCTTGGTCGGTGACCGTGAGAACCCCATCTACAAAGCCTGCTTAACTGTCATCTACGCCTGCGGCTTACGCGCCGGAGAGGCAACCGCGCTCGAGATTGGAGGCCATCGACGGGGTCAATCGTCAGCTGCGGATCGTCGGCAAGGGCAACAAAGAGCGGATCGTCCCGCTGCCTCGGCCAGTTCTGGATGACTTGCGCAAGTTCTGGCAGACCCACAAGAACCCGCGTTGGCTTTTTCCCAACAAGGTCGGCGACGGCCCGATCGGACGCGGGGCGCTCGGCCGTGCGCCCTTCACGATCGCGGCACGCCAGGCCGGCATCACCGGGGCCACGCTGCATAGCCTTCGGCACGGCTACGCCACCAGGCTTCATCGAACGTGGTGTCAACCTCAGAGTTGTACAAATCCTGCTCGGGCACGGTCTCGATTGCGACGACCGCAATCTACACGCATCTGACCGAGCCCATCCGTGCCTCACTCACGGGCATCCTTGACGAGCTGATGACCGGCCTCTGACGCCGGCCGTGATCGAGGTCGCCGACATCTTCCGTCGTTTGCGGATAGCTACCTCGCGGCCCATGGCGCGGCCATGCTGCCATCGCATCGCCGCGCCATCTCCGACGTTCTGGCCTGTCGCACCGAAACCCTAGGAGGACACCTCTGGCGATGCGATCACTGCCCGCACAAGGTGTTTTCCTACCATAGCTGCAAAAACCGTAGCTGCTGCAAATGCCACACCGATGATACCCAGCGCTGGCTCGAGGCCCGCAAGCTGGAGATGCTGCCCTGTCACTACTTCCACGTCACCGTCACGGTCCCAGAGCAGCTGCGCCACGTCCTGCGCACCAATCAGCAGGATGGCTATGCCCTACTGATGAAGGCGGCAGCCCAAGCAATCATCGATATTGCCCGCGATCCCCGCTTCGTCGGGGGCACGGTCGGCGTCCTCGCCGTGCTGCATACCTGGACGCAGCAACTCCATTATCACCCCCACGTGCATTGCCTCGTCACCGGTGGCGGCGTCACTACCGGCCCTACCCTTGCTGGCATCCCGCACGTCCCTCCTTCCTTGCTCCTGAGGTCGCGATCGCCAAGCTCGTGCGCGGCAAGCTCAAGGCTTACTTTGCCCAGAAGCGCCCCGATCTCATCATCCCGGACAGCGCCTGGACCACGCCCTGGGTTGTCAGGATCACCCCCTGGGGCGAGGGCGAAGATGCCGTCCTGCGCTACTTGGCCCGCTACGTCTTGCGCATTGCCATTACCAACTCACGCATCGTCGGCCTCGACCAGAACACCGTCTCGTTCCGCTACAAGCACCGCCAATCCAACCGCTGGCGCATCTGCACCCTCGATGGTGAGGAGTTCATGCGCCGCTTCCTGCAGCACGTCCTGCCCAAAGGCCTGCACAAGGTTCGCTATTTCGGGCTCTGGCACCCCAGTAAACGCGCCATTGCCAGCAACGCCCGTCTGCTCCTAAACATGCAACGTCCCAACGCGTCCCGGCACAGCCCCTTGCCGGCACGGAGCGTTCCGGCCCCAGCGATCAATCCACCGTCCCGGCTGAGCTTCTCTGTCCAAACTGCCGCCTCGGTCATCTCGTCCTCGTTCGCAAGCTCTTTCCAAAACAGCCCCAAGGACCGTGATCGCATGCCACGTGACGCACCACTCCTCACTCGCGCGTGCCCAACACGCCACGCCCTTCTGCTGCCTGCGTCTCGTTCCCTCACCAAGTTTGCCCGACAAACACATCCCCGAGCACCGTGCGCGCCCCTTCCTCCACCCGCGCCGTCGGTCCCACTCTCCCCTTCCCCAGCTTATTGCTCGACCGCCCGCCTCCCGCCCTCACCATCCAACGACTGAAATCTCCATACGAAGCCGGTGGGGACTACAAACCAACTGGCCCCGCGCCCGCGTCGGCCCAACCGGCCTTTTGCGCCGGCTGCGCGGCACAAAAACCCTTAATTCGTTTTGTGGAGGCGCGGACCGCCAGCATGCGGCAGCTCACGCACGCGCGGCGCTGGCGGCAATATCGAGACCCTCGGCGGTTTGGGAACGACCCCGAGCCCTCCGGGCCTCCTAGGCGAAATTTAATTGGCACATGCAACGCTGATCGCGGCGACCACCTGTCGGGGTGGGCCCTTGAGGTTGCAGGCCCTCGGGCTCGGCAAAGCTCATCTTCAGCCGGCAGCCCCACGGCCGCCGGCAGGCGTAAGCTCCAACACGATCAGTCATGCAGCGGTTGAACTCACCCACTGAGCAGCATCACGCGTATCTGCAACCTGAAACGAGATTGAAGCTCGAAACGACTCCTGAGCGACTCCCATGCCATGTTGAGAAATGTTGAGGTTCGCAGCAGCTTGATGGGCTGTCCCGACGACACGCGGGGTGCCAATCTGACACCGCGGTATCGAGCTCGGGGTGTCCACCCGCCCTCGGGTCCAGCGCCTACTCCCTATATCCGGCGCACTGGCCGTCAGTCACTCCTCTCGCGCGCGTGCGGTTTGGGATCACAACACCCCGGGCCCGACATCTCGCGTCGATAACCACTCACTGCTGAATTCCAAAATCGGCAAGGTTCTGGCGAGGAGTCTGGCTGGACAGCGAAGGCCCGCGGCACAAGCTGACGCCGGCCGTTTGCGGTGGGCAACGTACGGGCGACGTTCGCGGAGTGGGACGCCTACGTGACCGCCTGGGGCTGCGAGCGCAGGCACGGCACTGAGGGTTGGCGCGCGGCAAACGGCACCCGATAATCTATGTCTCGTGGGACGACATCACAAATGAGTACCTACCATAACTGTCGCGCACGACGGGCAAGACCTGCCGGCTGCTGACGGAGGTGGAATGAAAGTACGCGGCGCGAGGGGAGCACGACGACGCCGTTCTCAAAAGGGCGGACCATCAAACTCGAGCCTTGCTAGAATGCGCCGCTTTGCATCGTCGCTACGATGAGATCCGGTTCCGGTCAAAGAGGACGATGAGACGTCTTGATCCTGCACAAGCGACTGCCGCCAAGGGAACGGCGGCCGTCCAGCTGACCCTGGCGGGACCGGGTTCTGGTGAGACCAGCACCCTGACGGGGCGCTTTGTTCATCTCATCCGCCAGGGTGTAAATCCCAGGCGCATTCTGGCCGTGACCTTCACCAAGAAGGCTGCCGATGAGATGCGCGATCGTATCGCCGGGCTGCTCGAGCTGCCCTCGGTATCCAGGTCTCAACATCAGCGACGTTCCATGCCTTCGCGTTCCGGCTCCTGAAGGGCAATCCGGGGATTGCCAACCTTCCTGAGCGGTTTCGGTTGTGGGATGCCGCCGAGCAGCGGCACATCTTCGCCGCCCGCCAGATGTGGTGGAACGAGGAGGAAGATATCCTCGATATCATCGGAGGCGCCTAGGAGCGCCTGCTCGATGCCGAGGCGCTCGCGGCCACGATCGATGCGGACGACGACGTGATGGTCGAGGCCGTCAACTACTTCCGCGTCTACGAGCAAGCGCTGCAGGAGTCCGGTGCAATCGATTGTCGCCGATATGGTACCGCTCGTCACCAAGGCGATGAGCGGCAGCGACAGCTATCGCCGCTCGATCACGGGCGCCTACGATCACTTACTGGTCGATGAATATCAGAGACGTCAATCCGGGCCAGATCAAGCTCATCGAGCATTTTGTCAACGACGGCGTCAAGCTGTGGGTTGTCGGCGACGACGATCAGACGCTCTACGCTTTCCGAGCCTCCGACGTGCGCTATGTTCTCGAGTTCAGCACGACGCATCCGGGGGCCCAGATACATGTACTCGATCGCAACTATCGCTCCTGTCCGGAGATCGTGCTGGCAGCAAAGCGACTGATCCGCAGGAACAGAATTCGCATTGATAAGGACTATCCAGCCGATTATCACCGAACCAGGCGATCTCGTGATCAGAGGGTATCCATCGCCAGAAATCGAGGCGAGGCAAGTGGCGCGCGGCATCGGCGAGTTGATAAGTCAGGCGAGGCCGCGGAGAGCATCGCGGTGCTGTACCGCACGAGCACGATCGGCTTGTACTTTCAGAGCGCCCTGAAGGACATGGGGATTCTATTTGAGGTTCGTGGCGGCGCGGACCTTTGGCAGAGCGTGGCCGCCAAGCTGGTGGTCGGCGCGCTCACGTATCTGCGCGACGGGAAACAGCAGATGCCATGAGCCGGCTGGGAACCAACAAGCGCGGCGAGATCGTACGCGAACAACTCGATCAGGTTCAGGCGGCGGTGCGTGAAGAATTCACCGCTGCTTGCCAGCATGTCCAGCGGATCGTCGGTGATGCCCTACCTACCCGATCGTCCAAGCGCAGATAAGGCCGAATGGCACGCGGTGGTCGATGCCCGTCGTATCGCTGGCCCTGTCATCCTCGTCGCTCGAGGAATTGCAAACCAGAATTGGCGAGCAATCGAGGTCGCTGCGCAACGCGCCGAATAACGCGCGTTGTGCTGTCGACAATCCACTCGGCCAAAGGACCTCGAATGGGACGCCGTATTCATGGCCGGAGTGGAGGATGGTGTGCTGCCTCATGCTAATTCCGACGACATCGAGGAAGAACGACGGTGGCGTACGTCGGTATGACCAGAGCCAAACGACGACTGGGGATCACGTATTCTGCCGAGCGCTATAGGGGATACATCGAGGCTCCTCTCCGTTCTTGTTCGAAATCGCCGGCAAGGGGAAAGCATCGCTGCGACCTGGACGGGACCGCGGTCGGATGGGGCTGACGCCCGCCTGCCACTCATCAGCCCTGAAGAGAAGCTGCAGGTCGTGGAACATAGTGCAAGCCATCCACGAGGCTTGCTCCTGTCCCACGCAGGACACTTTTGGGCATGGAGAAGAAGAGGCCGCAAAGGTCGAGCATGCGCAAGCAAGGTCGGCGCAAATCGAGAAGCGACGCCGACGAGTCCGACCAGCAGCGGACGGTGTGTGTGCGGCCCTGTTACCGGGGTTAGCGCACCTCATCGCGACGAGAAAGGTAACAGCTAAGTGCGTCGACTGGGACCACGCCGGCATCGGCCGGACGTCGACAAGGATTTCCGCTCTTAGGTCGATGATCTGGACAATCGGTGTAATTCAGTGCAGTACGGTTCCGTTGCGTGCCAGCAACTCCTATGATGCGTGCTGCTCCCATTTCATCGTCGGTCTCCTCCGCGACTACCAGGACCGTATGCATCGATCGATCCGGCTACCCGCTCACGTGGGTCGTTCGCGGAGTGGGACCCCTGCGACGAGCATCCATATAACGAGCGCGAATACTTCCATCCGGTCGGGCTCCGGAGTGGGATCGATGCCTCTGAGGGTGTCTGTTGCTCCCCAGACAACAGACGGACTATTTCCATCCTGGGCGACATGGCAAGAAGGGATCGTAGATGGCCCGTCCGAAGGACGCGGGCATCGTTCACCCTACCAGCATGAGGAATTTCGATACATGAGCGATGCTCCCAAGTCACGGCGCTCCTCGCCCGCTTCATCCTCGAGACGAAGATTGAAGCAATCCCCGAGAATGTCCGACGTGAAGGGATTCGGAGCCTTCGTCAACATCATCGGCTGCGCGCTCGGTGGCTCGCGCCACGATGCGCTGTCAACAAGTCCTGGGCCGCACTGCAGCCCTTCGCCGGGAGAGAGCAGGTGACGCTCATCGGCCGCTCTCAGCGCACCGATGCCCTCACCGCCGCTTTCATCAACACGCTCTCATGCTCCATCAATGCGTTCGACGATACCCATGCCGAGGCAATCGTGCATCCGAGCGGACCGGTTATGGCCGCCGTGCTCGCGGTTGCCGAAATGCAGCCGGTCACGGGGGCCGAGGCGCTGGCGGCCTTCATGCTCGGCATCGAGGCAGTGTGCCGCCTCTCCAAGGCCATCTCAGTGGCGCCGGCCAATGGCGATATCGCCTGGTCGCAGACAGGTGTCACATGCGGCATTGGTGCGGCTTTGGCGGCAGCTCGCCTGATGCAGCTCGACCTCGGGACGGCACGCATGGCGGCCGGCATAGCGGCGGCCGGCGCGTCCGGCATCCGCGCGCTGCACGGCAGCATGTGCACGGCGGCGCTGCCCGCCTTTGCCGGCCAGTCGGGATTGCGGGCTGCACTGCTGGCAAGGGGCGGCTTTACAGCCACGCATGTCGGTGATCGAGGCGCGCTATGGCTTGGCCCAGTGCTTTGCACAGACCCCACACCTTGCCTATCTGACCGACGGGCTCGGCACGCACTGGGAGATCCTCGCCAACACCTACAAGCCATTTCCATGTGGCATCGTCATCCACCCGTTGATCGAGGCCGCGCTCGAGATCGCCCAGGAGCTGAATACTGCAGCCGAGGCCGTGGCCCGCGTCGAGATCATCGCCAACCCGGCCGCCATGGCGCTCTGCTACCGCCGACACCCAAAGGACGAGATGGAGGGGCATGTCAGCCTTTACCACTGGGTGGCAGCGGCTCTCGCGCGGGGCAAGGCCGGCATCCCAGAGGGCACCGATCACGCCATCGCCGATCCTGCGATCCGGGCCTTGCGTGACCGCATTGACGTGACCAACGACCCGGCTGTGCCCGCACGATGGCGCCGACGTCACGGTTAGGCTCAGCAACGGCGCGAGCGCAGTGCGTCGCGTCCGCGCATGCATTGGTAGCCGGGGCCGCCCCATGACGAATGCCGAACTCGACCGAAAATTCGCCGCGGCAGCGGAAGGCGTGCTGTCAAAATCCAAGATCGATGCCTATCTCGCGTCCATTCGCGGTGTCGAGACCCTTGGGCGATGCGCGCGTTCTGGCTGGCGGTGTGCATACAGCATGACCGCATAGACGTGACCAGCGACCCGGCTGTCCCGCACCATGGCGCCGACGTCACGGTTAGGCTCACCAACGGCGCGAGCGCAGTACGTCGCGTCCGCGATTGCATTGGTAGCCGGGGCCGCCCTATGACGAATGCCGAGCTGGACCGGGCCGCGCTCCGGTGTCCGTCATCATAGTCGCGCACGGTGCGGCCGATCTTCTTGGAGGCAAGCGGTTCGTCGGCTCCGAGAATGGCCGCGAGAGCCTCCTTGGTCGCCGAATAGACGCGCCTTGGCTGCCATCATCGGTGCCTTCTACTGCGGCGGCAATTGCGGATCTCACGCAGATTGTCGCCGCCCAGCGCAGTCTTGCCTACGAAGCAACGCCCAGCGCCAGATGCTGATGGCCACGGTGCCCGACACCATCAATGCCGCTTGACGTTGGCAAGCAAGGCTGCGTCATCCGGTATGAGAGGGTCAGACATCGCCTGCACCTCGCGCGCCAACGCTATCGGCCTGGCGCGCGCAACCGCAACCTAAACCGGAAACGGATGCCGCGTGAGTGTAGTTTGGCTGACAAGCGCGATGGTGGCCTCATGGCCACCGTCTTCTGGCGTTCGCCGAACGCACCGGCCACAAGTGGTGGGTCCGCAATACCTCAACTTGCGGACCAGAGTGCCTGGCGGGTCGGAGGATGTCGGCCTAGTTGCCATGGCACTAAATCGCTGCCGCGATAGCCGCTGCGCGGGGTGCCCGATCGAGGGTCTGGTAGCCAGTTGAGAGGAGACGATAGCGGGGTAGGGAGCCCCGTCCTGAGGAAAGATCGAGGTCTTGGCAACCTCACTCAGGAGAAGCTCCCCATGAGTACCGATACCACCGTCAGTCCGCTGCGTCAGCGCATGATCGAGGATATGGCTGCCCGCAAGCTGGGGCCGCCATTCGCAGCGCAGCCACATCTACAGCTGCAAGCGGTTCGCGGCATTCCTCAAGCGCTCGCCCGACACGGCGACCGCCGACGACATTCGCGGCTTCCAGCTGCATTTGGTCGAGAGCCGGCCTCAGCATCATGCAATCGCAACCGCATCATGACCGGCGTGAGGTTCCTGTTCCGCGTCACGCTGCGGCGGCACGATCTGGCAGCCGAGATCTACCACCTCAAGGAGCCGCAGAAGCTGCCGCTCACCATGAGCCCAGACGAGGCCGATCGGCTCCCTTGCCATGGCCGGCAATCTCAAAGTTCGCGCCATGCTCGCGCTCGGTTATCTTGAAGCGGGGATCGGGCTCCGGATAGGCTCGTGTCATGGCACGAAGACTTTTCACCCTGGCCTACCCGATACTCGGGGCACTGGACAAGGCAACGATCAATGCTTTTCGCGCTCAACACGATTTGCGCAATGCGCGTCTGGTTGAACTACACTTCACCATGATGTTTGGCATTACTGGCGTGGACGAGGGCGACTACCTCGGCCACGTCGGGAAAATCGCCGCGACGACATCGCCAATAAAGTTCCATTGCCGCTATGCAATGCTCGGTGCGGATAACAACTACGATACTGCTTACGTTTTCCTTGTTCCCGACGAGGGGTACAGCGCCATCTCATTGTTACATGACCGACTGTATTCGGGACTACTGATTTCCCACCGGAGGCTCGATCTGCAGTACGTCCCACATATAACGATCGGCACTTGTTCTGACAGACACGAAGCAAAAGCGCTTTGTGACGCTCTGAATGCGCGAGGTGTGTCGATCGTCGGGAAGGTCGACGCTCTGACTGTCGCAGCATTAGAAAACGACAGGATTGAGGACCTTCGCTCGGTCAGACTGGGGGATGGTTCGTGAAGGTCGTTTTGGGTCAGACGACGTCCCACGAAGGTTCGACGGAAAGGTGCCACTTCCGGACCCATGCACTGCAGGAAAATGGAGACGCTATTCGATCACCTCGTCGGCTGGGCGAGCAGCGCGGGCGGCACTGTGAGGCCAAGCGCCTTGGCGGTCTTGAGGTTGATCACCAGCTCGAACTTCGTGGGCTGCTCGACCGGGAGGTCGGCGGGCTTGGCGCCCCTTCAGAATCTTATCCACGAAGGTGGCAGCGCGCCGGAAGAGGACGACAACATTCAGGCCGTAGGACATTAGACCCCCGTAGACCGGGAATTCGCGGTTGGGGTACATGGCCGGGAGGCGGTTGCTGGCAGCCAGGTCCACGATCCGGTGGATGCCCTGCATATGGAGCGGGTCATCGAAGGCGAGGAGGGCCTGAGCGTCGCCTCGTTTGGCAGTTTCGAATGCCGTCTCGAAGTCGTCGAGTCTGCGCACCTCAAGAGGCTGAAGCGCCACCCCCAGCTTCCGAGCTGCAGCCTCGGTCTCTTGCCAGAAGATGGCATGTGAGTGCGACCAATGGATTCTTGAGCACGGCGACCCGAGCAAGCTCCGGCAGGAGCTCTTTCAGGATCTGCAGGCGCTTGCCACTGATCGCCTCATTAAATAGCGTTCAGCCCCGTCAAGTTCCCTCCGGGGCGCGACAGGCTCGCCACCAGGCCCTGCCCTACGGGGTCTGACGCTATCATCACGATAGGGATGGTTTCGGTGGCTTTCTTGGCCGCCAGCGCTGCCAAGCTGTTGAACACGGGCCCGCCGTCCACACCCGCAACAATGCAACCGACCCGCAGGTCGCGAAGCGACCGAAAAAGGGGGTCTCCATTCGGCGGCGCCCCTTCATCGCTCGATCGCATAGGGCGGGAAGGGCGACCTCATCCATTGCGCCCATGAGCATCAAGCACGGAGACGCTTGATCGCCGACCACGGCATCGCTCGGCAATCGGGATAATACGCTACCGCTTTTGCGAGCAAGTTGGCGGTCCTGGAGGCATGGCCTTTAAGGCCGCAAGGACACCGCCGCCACCATAGACCAGCCGATGACGAATATCTTGTCAGGCGCGACGCGTGCTTGGCCCTTGATCCACGCAGCGGCTTCGAGAATGTCGGAGGCGACCTCGGCGTGAGAGACATCGCGACCGCCGGCGCAATCGGTCAGATGACGGCGGCTCAGGTAGTCCACGAATACGACGAAATACCCTGCAGCCTGCAATTCGCTCGCACGCTCGTCGTAGTGATTGATACCGTTGCGGGCGACGAACCCGGAACATCCGGGAACAAGCAGCACGGCGGAGCTTGGCGTGTCTCCGGAGGGCGACAATACTCGGAAGGGTTCTGCCGCAGGTGTCATGTTGGAGGTCAACGTCAATGCGGCAAGGCCCAGAAGTTGAGCAGATCTTCTTGCCGCGAGGCGAGATCATCGTCTACAAAAGCCTTTGACGCACGGCGCCATCCGTGTCCGGAATGCCCCAGATTCCCGATATGTTAGCAGGCCGTACAAACGCCTTCTCTTGAGTGCCATGTATGGACGACGCCCGCGATGCAAGAGGAATCTGACGTTTCCGCGAATGTCGGGTGCGGTCATGTATTCGGCCTGCTGTTGCAGCCACTTTGGCCGCTGGCCATGATGTGATCCGCGGATCGGGTCCCAATCAGTAGCCCGCGCTTTGAGCGCATGGCACTCAACGGGTTCTCCCAATCGAACGGCTCGACCGTTTCGCATCACGTCGTATTCACCCCTGCAATCCGAGAACGCTACGTTTACATGGTCTATGCACTACTTCATTGCTAAGCCTCTTACTTCTTCAACCTCCCAACGACGCAGGTGTCGCGGTGATGGGATGTGACACGGTAGATCTCTTTCTTGGTCAGCACGGCCCAGGCGATGCGCGCCGTCTTGTTGGCCAGCGCGACTGCAGCAACCTTCGCCGGCTTGCGCGCCAATAGCTGCGTCAGCCAAGGGTACTTCTCGGGATGGGCGCGCGCCTGCTTGATCACGGCAAACGCCCCGACAATCAGGATGCGCCGCAAGTATCGATCGCCTTGCTTGGAGATGGGTCCTAGCCGCTGCTTGCCGCCGGTCGAATCCTCGCGCGAGACGATGCCGATCCAGGCCGCGAAGTCACGCCCCGTCTTGAAGATCGAAGCATCCGGAACCGTGGCGACAATGGCACTCGCGCCGAGGACGCCAATGCCAGGAATGGTCTCGAGACGTTTGCTGTCGGCGTTTTTGCGATGCTGAGCGAGAAGGCGCTTCTCGATGGCACCAATCTCAGCCTGGCAAGAGGCAATCTGCGCAATAAGCGCCGAGAGGCTAGCGCGTGCATTCTCGGGCAGGCGGACATCGCTGCAGTCGGCGATGACCACAAGCAGCACCTTCAGACCGTCATAGCCTTGTGCCGCGACGATGCCGAGCTCAGCCAAATGCGAGCGCAACGCATTGATGGCTTGTGTGCGTTGCCGCACCAGCAGGTCGCGCACGCGGTGCTGCATGAGCTCTGCTTGCTGCTCGGGCGTCTTCACCGGCACGGTTCGGACCGTCGGTCGCCGGACCGCCTCACTGCACGCTGCAGCATCCACCGAATCGTTCTTGTTGCGCTTGACGTACGCCTTCACATCTTTGGCCGGCATCAGGCGGACATCGTGGCCGAGCTTCTTGAGCTCGCGCGCCCAGTAGTGGGCCGACGCACAAGCTTCCATGCCGATGAGACATGGCGCGAGTTTGGCGAAGAAGGGGAGCACTTGTGAGCGCCGCAGCGGCTTGTTGAAGACCACCTTGTCATTGGCGTCGACGCCGTGAACTTGGAACACGTGTTTGGCAAGATCAATGCCGATCGTGATAACCTGCATGTGGACGGCCCCCTCAATGTGATTCTGTCTCTAACGATCACCCTATGGCACATCGATGCCGGGAGCGGGCGTCGTCCACCACATCAACAACGGTCCTGAGCAGTTGCAGCAAGACGCGTCGAGCCATGGAGCGCGACCAGGAGATCGGCGATGTCGGCACGCAAACGAATGACTTCGGATTGACACCTATTCAATCGCGGCGAGCAGCCTTAAGAAAGGGTCCCCAGCAACTTGTCCGCGAACGGCATGAGAACGATTGCTATAACTCCAAGAAACCCGGTCGCGGCCGCCGTCAGGCGCACTTCCGCCAACGTTAGCAGCACAACGCCGTGTCTCGTCGATGGCGTTTACGCTGGTTGAGGTCTGGATAGGGTCACAAGCGTCGATTTTTTGTCAGTGCATGCTGGCGCCTATTTTTGCCAACCCTTGATCTTGATACCGTATTTATCCGCGAACCCTCGCAATGTGACCCAATTTTCGTACATCATCATCCGAGCGCGCATGTCAGTCGAGTCAGCGGGAGTTGGCAAAGTCATGAATTTCTCTAGTTCACTATGGAGAATAGCTGTCACCTCGCCAAATACCCGTTCCGTGGTTTCTCGATTCGCGGGAATGTTCTTAGACCCTTCTGGCGTAGATCACCCCAATCAAAATGGAAGCTGCAGTTTTGTAGTCTCCTTTACATCGTTTAAATACTCAAATGCCTTGTCGTTGTCCGGGGTGGAAATAACATCTTGCAGTGTAAAGCCAACCCAAGCGGTATTTGGCCTCATCGCTCCCCCTCTTGCGGCTTCGTCCAGAAGCTGAACACCCTCCTGAACGTTGGTTCGAGTCATGATCAGCAAAAGTCCCCTAGTTGCTCTTTCATCTAGTGTGCTCGGAAATGGGGATTGGGCAAATGCCGGAATTGCCAACGAAAGAAGCGCAAGAACAGGAAAAGTCTTGCAAAGTTTGATCAGCATGATGCGTCTGCTCTTCTGTTTTATCTCGGCCATGGTAGTGGCACCTTGGGCCAGATTGGCGTCGACGCGGCAAACAACAACTATACTGCACACTGGCGAAGTCGGTACCTCTGGGCTTGCGGCGCGTCAGCATCGCGACCCTTTGCGATGGCGGTGGAACCCTTGTCTCTGCCTACCAGCTTGTTCCGGTTTGGGTCTTGGCCGTGTGATAACGCTGGATGATCTGCGCCTTCGGGGCGCACTGCCTGAGCGCAGAACAAAACCACTAGCCATAGAAGTCGTGTTCCGGCGCCGATGTGATCACGGATTTTGGCACGGGGCCGCGCCGAGCGCGTGGCTGAAGCGTGTTTTGTGTGATGGTGGCAACCGGCGTGCGTGTCTACGTACAGAGGAGCTGTCAGTTCTGAATTCCAAGATCCGGTCGACCGCGAGCCTGCGAGGGCGCAGCCTCATCTGAAAGGATGGGCCAACATGAGAGAACGAGCCACATTCAGATTTAGCGGACGGGACTTTCTTTGGCCCAGTTCATGGCGTGGATGGTCATTCTTGCTCCCGTGCCATGGTTACCTCCGTCGCCGCCTGGAAAGCTGGTGGAGTTTGGGGGCGCCTTCTTCGTCGTAGCGGCTTGCACCGTTATCATCGGCTTGCGGGCCTCGATTGTTGTCAGGCCTTCTCGAGTCGTAATCACCTAGGGAAATGGTTCTTCATCCCGTACTGGCGCATACCGGGCGCGTCATTGAAGATGTTTGGTTCGGGGCGACTGGGGCGAGCCGAGAATGCGCTTCAGGGTGGTCGTGAAGCTCAACGACAAAGAAATCCATATAGGTTCTGCGCAGCACGATGCATCATCTCTTACTTCGCTGCCAGTTGGGCGGTGAGTTGTAGGCAACTTGGACCGAGTTGGGTCACGGGCAGACGAACCGCCACCCTCCCGGCAATCACAGAAACGCTACCGCTCTACCCCCAGCAGCGGACCAGCGCTCGTAGATCCTCCGCATTGTCGCTTAGTGCCGTGAGCTGCCATGCGCCAGCTGGCCCGGTGGATCTCAGAGCCGCTTCATGAACCAGATCTGACTATGACCTGGCGGATAACCTTCGATGCGGCCAAATTCGGTATATCCGTTCCGGTGGTAGAAATCTGGGTGCTTGAAAGTTTGTGGTGTCGAGCCGAACTCCGACACAACCGCGCACCTGCGCAATCTCTTCCGCCTTCGCAAGCAAGCGTGATCCGATCCCCTGACTGCGATAGGGCTTGGCGACTGCCAGCACATCGATTGTGCACCATGACCAATAGGTCTGTCCCCGGAAGCCGCCTTGAACTTTGCCTGCGGCGTCGCGCGCGAAGAGCCACAGCGGCATCATGATTGGCCCGGCCGACGCGCTCAACATTGTATTCATTGAGCATAGCATTCAGCGCCGCAAAGGGGTCTTCGGCTGGTTGGGTGACTTCTTCCAGCGCGATAGAGAGGAGGACGGTAGACATTGCAATTTGGCCTCATGCGGTGCTGCCGATCACGCAGGAAGCTAGCTCAGACTAGCATCGACAGGCCTGCGTGTTTAACGGAGGCTTCTTTCAAGAGTACGCCTCCTGGTGGTTCCGGCCGATGTCAGCTGTGCCCTCCTCCCGGATGCAGCTGAGCCGGGTCAACTAGTCGGTTCTCGTAAAGCTTACACAGCAACATCGTGTCCGAGTTTCAGTACTACTCAATAACCTCGTCGGAGCGGGCGAGCAGGGAGGCACAGCTAGTCCGAGCGCCTTGGTCCCACAGCATCAGCATAGTGTCGAGAGATGCGGGCTGGCTTGAATTTCTGCCGTGATGCCTATATCTGATCCCGGCGGCGTGACACTCAGTTGAGTGAGCCGCTATCTGCACGCAGCGGGCATCTCGCCCGCCGCATTCCATCAGTCGTCAGCCAGGGAGGGGACCATGTCGGGAACGAGCGTTTTCACCGCCCGCCTCGGCAATCGCCTCGCGGGCTTCGACGGACAGGATGGAGTGCACGCGCATGAGCGCAGAGCTTGTCGCGTACGACGAGATTAGGACGTTTTTCGAGGACGGTTGGATCGAAGAGGTGCTCTTCCCGGTGAAGAGCGGCAAGGAGGCAACCGTCTATTGCTGCCGGGCCTGTCCGGGGCGGGGCGAAGCCTATTTCGCCTTGAAGGCCTATCGGTCGCGGCAGGATCGCAATTTCCGCAACGCGGCCATCTACCAGGAGGGCCGGGTGGTGGGCGATGCGCGGACTACGCGCGCTGTCAGAAACAAGAGCAGGTTCGGTCGCGCTGTCGAATTTGGCGGCTGGCCGCACCACGAGTTTGCCATGCTCAGCATATTGCATGCGGCCGGCGCCGCCGTTCCACGGCCCGTCGCGGTTGGCGGCTAGGGCGATACTCTCGAATTCATTGGCGAGGACGGCAAGCCGGCGCCACAGCTCTGCAACGTGCGGCTATCGCCCGCGGTGGCCGAGGTGCTGCTGGAGCAGGCGCTGCGCACCATCGAGATCATGCTTTCGTGTCATGTGGTGCACGCCGATCTCTCGGCCTACAACATGCTCTACGCAGGCGAACGGCTACGTGTGATCGACATGCCGCAGGCCGTCGATGCTCGAACGAATCCCAACGCGCGGTTGCTGCTAGCCCGCGACGTCGCCAATGTCTGCCTCTACTTCGCCAGCCAGGGCGCCGACGCCGAGCCCGGCACCTTCGCCTCGGAACTGTGGGACCTCTATGGGCGCGCAAAGCTATGAGTTCTAGCGCGCGAGCAGCCATCCGAGGGCGGGTTTCTTCGCCCCAAGTGTCTGGCCTCGATCGGGCCCGACTCGTGACCACGGCAGACACACGCCTCTTCCAAGATTGCGTCCCTCTACCCAGCCAAGCTCAGGAGCGTTGTCACTGCCCAAGCCTCTCCAGCAGTGCCGGCATGTGAACCAGGTCGGCCTTGTAGTTGCCGGTGAGCGCGTACATGACGATGTTGACGCCGGCGCGGAACGCCCAGTCACGCTGGCGCTCACCGCCGGGCACCACGGGATAGAGCGGCTGGTTGCGGTCATCGAGCGCCCACGCCGCGGCGAAATCGTTGGATGTGATCAGGATCGAGCTCACGCCGTCGACGCGGCGCGCCTGCGGGCCCTGATCGCCGTCGCGCGGCGCCTCGGCTTCGACCCACAGCTGTCCTCCGTCCCATCGGCCGGGAAGCTGCGCAAGAGGTAGAACGACTTGGTCAGCACGTGGTGCTCGGGCACGGGTTCCAGGCGCGGGATATCGAGGTTGCCGAGCAGGCGCTGCAGCGGGTGCCGCCTTCCCCGCGCATGCTGAGCCCCGTGGGAATGCCCTGGCCATAGTCCTTGGTGTCGAAAACGATCATGCCGCCTTGCTTCATGTAGGCATCGATCTTGGTCAGCGTCGCCTCGGGGAGCGGCCGCGCATTGCCTAGCACTGGCCAGTAGAGGATCGGAAAGAAGGCGATCTCGTCGGTGAGGATGTTGACGGCGTATGGATCACCCGGCTCCACGGTGGTGCGCGCGACCAGGAACTTGTTGAGGCCGATCAAGCCCTGGCGGCTTGCCTCGTCAGTGGCGGCATCGCCAGAGAGCACATAACCGAAGGCGACCTTGGCCGTGGCCTGGATGGCGCGGCCGTCGTCGACGCGAGTGTTGCGCGGTAGGGTTGGCGCCGCCGTTTGTGCGAACGCGGCGCCGGCCAGGAGCAGGGACCCTGCGATAATGAAAGCGGCAACGGCCGCGGCCCCCGCACGTTGCGCGCGTCGGCCGAAGAAGAGGCCGCCGCTCTGGAGCAGCAGCACAGCGACGATGTCGGCGAACAGCAGCGCCAATGCAATGGCAAGCAGCTGCGGCTTCAGCGGCTGCGCCGTATAGCCCTCCGGATATGCTGTTAGTATGCCGATCCTCGGCAGGCCAGCGGATTTCTGCTGGCCGACGGCCGCATGTGGCCACGTAATCGCTACGCCACCAACAAGTGCGATGAACTCACGCCGCCTCATTCGACCACCTCATCGAGACTAACGGGACCAGGATATCATTTCTCACTCGAAGCGCTGAGGCGATTTCTGCGTCGCAAAGGGCCGGCATTGCCAGGTGCAGCTTAGGGTCATCTTTCCCCGTGGCGGCCGCGTCGCCGTCGGTGCCACAAATTGAGGACATCCCGAACGTTCTTGCGGAACGCCGTCGGCTGAACCCATTCGCCCCACGGCACGTACGTTACCTCGCTAAGAGCAGCTTTCTGGATCTCTTCGGTGAGCTGCTTCCGGTTCGTTTGGTCGCTCTCGCGCACCCAGTTGCTGATAAGTTTCTCTAGCTGCGGCACGTCTGGCCAGCCAAACCAGTCGGCTGGACCTGCGCCCGACAGAGCGAAGTGGACCGCAGGGTTCATCACATCCGCCAACCACCACGTGTGAAGCAGGTTCCAGCCACCCTTTTCTGCCAGCAAGTTCGATGGCTTGAAAGCCCGTCGCGGCCCAGGCAGACCGCGGATCAGGCGCGAGGTCGAGCAGCTCATCGTTCGCATGGCCGAGGAGAACCGTGATTGGGGTTATGACCGGATCGCTGTCGGGCTGGTGACCTACTACGTGCTGTTCTTCATCCATCTTGAGAGCCGTCGAGTGGTCATCGCCGGGATCACCATTCACCCGGATGAGCCGTGGATGAAGCAAATGGCCCGGAACGTGACCATGGAGGGATGCGGCATCCTGCGGGACTGTCGTTATCTCCTGCATGATCGAGACACGAAATACACTCGGTCATTCCGGGCCATCATTGCGTCGGGTCAGGTCGAGCCGCTCGCGCTGCCTGCGCGCAGCCCGAACTTGAATGCCTATGCGGAGCGCTGGGTCAGGTCGGTGAAGGAGGAGTGCTTGTCCAAGGTGATCCTCTTGGGCGAGTGCTCGCTTGCGGCGGGCGCTGAACGAATACGTCGAACATTATCATGCCGAGCGCAATCACCAGGGCAAGGGTAACGTCCTGCTGTTCCCTCGTGATACGGATATCCGCCGCGAGCCGCAGCCTGTTCAATGCCGGGAGCGATTGGGTGGGCTCCTGCGCTATTACCATCAAGAGGCGGCGTGATCGCACGCCCAAGGTTCGATCCGGAACTCTGATTCTGCGATTCTGCGCGCTGCGATTGAGAGATCGAGGATCGCGGAAGCCGCTTTGCTACCCGTCGCCCCCAACTCTGCGCTCCGGCAAGCCTCGATCGCCCTGTCAAGTACAGGTTCTTCCACCGTTCCAAATATTTTTGGCCACCGACCGCGACGCCGATCGCCGCAAAATATACCGGACTGGCCTCCGGAACCGCTACACTGTGGTGGATAGCTAACCTGAGTCCTCTGCCCGTTTCGGTTTTTTGACCATACGGGATGGAGGGACCTCAACGACCTAAAGGGCTGCGTGGATCGGTTTTTTCGGAGTTGGGGAGCGATGAGCATCGCAGACCTGTTGCCGGAGCACGTCGGAGCGCCATGCTCTGCTCTCAAATACCCCGTTTCATTAAGCCGATTTCGAGTGGCAACTGACATTTGAGGGACCAGTAAAGCCATTGAGCAACGGTGTAGACCGCCGCGCACAGATGGACGTCGAGACGTTCAAGGCGTTGCTGCTGATCAACGGCGGTGGCGCGGTGGTGCTGTTGTGGGTCTTCAGTGCGCTGGTCGGCAAAGACGGATCTGAGCAGCTCTTGTCCGCCGTCCTCTGGGCGGTCTTCGGCATGATGCTCGGGTCAGCCTTTCGCAATCTTTCACAGTCACTATCGGCGAAAGTGCTCGTTACACTACGAACTCCATAAGATGTCGCCACCGAGGGCAGCTTTTGCGTGCCGCTTCCTGAACCCGGTGTGTGTTTCATCGGCACGCTGTTTCTATGGGCATCGGTTATCTCCTTCCATGTCGGCCGGCGGCTACGGGCCTACACTGTGGCTCGCCAGCATGGAGCAATTGCAGAAAGGCGCTAAGAGCAGGCTCCGCCACCGACAGCTACAGGACGCGAAGAAAATCCGGATACAAAGACGAAGAAGCAACGATGCCACAGTATGATGGTCCTGGTCTGCAACTGCTTCGCAAGAGTGCAATGGCAAGTACCGGTTGTCAGGCGAAGAAATTTACAGCCAACGGACGATTGCATTATCGTGAAGCACGGGCTTTACTGTGCGCGGGGCAGAGATCAAAAACTACCCCGCATGGTCTCAGCGTCTTCATGTGACGGGCTCCTATTGCCGCCGCGTGGGGCCCGTTTTAGTCCTGTATCCCTCACTCATCGCAAAAAAAGATTTTTGCTCCGCGTGGGAGCGTGAACAATGTCCGCTTCGCATTAGGCGGCAAGAATGGGCTGCAGGTTCCAATATGCGCAATGCAGGCAATCGCGCATTGGTAATTATCTTCGCGCGAACTTCATGCTCCGCACGGATCAACAACCCCCTCCCTCCGTTCTTGTCGAGGAGGGTTTCCGAATGCCTCGTTACTTCTTTCACGTCAGGCGCGGCGGACTGACCGTGGTAGACCGAGAAGGTGACGAGCGTTGCCGGTATCGCGGAAGCGGCGGAAGCGGCGCGACGGGGACGCGAAAATTGCAGTGCGGGACGCTCTAAACGCGGTTCCTCGCAGCGCCGGTGTGATCGTCATCGATGAAGGATGGCGGACAGTCCTCGAACTGCCATTCTAAGGGGTCATTCACGGAATTTCGCTAAGCTGTGCCGCGCGTGCTATACTGTTTTATGGCTAAGCAAGCGACAACTATGACTTTTTAGTCGAGCTCACCAATTACGGCTGGTCCGTCGGCGCTGGAGACGAGCGCTTGGGTTTGTTCGTGACCCAGCAACAGGCGCTAATGATGTGAAAAAGCGCCGCGCCAGGCTAACCGCCAACGGCCAACGCAGTGCGGTGCTCGTAACAGGGCACGAGTTGGCTTCACCCAGTGGCCGAGGCCGCTATTACCCTTACCGTTAAGTGCTTGGAATTCACGGCCAGTTTGGGGGAAGAAAGAGCGGCAACATACGCAGACGACCTCGAAAATACTTTATCCAGGTTGTCATTGCTGCCGCTCTTCCGCTCACACTAGGCACCCAATCGGCAGCAATAGCAAATCAGGCATTCATAAAGATTAAAAGCACGGGCATTTTGAGCACTGATGAAGGCCCGCCAGCTCATCGACGGAGCATCGTTTGGACCTGATGCCCTGAAGGCAATCGGCGCTGCTTTCGATGCGGCTTGGGCTGAGATCGCAAATGATTTCCGGACCGACCCGGTGAAATCGAGGCCGCTCGCCTCAGGCTTGCAAGCGCAGTGCTGTCAGTTGCCTTCGAAGACAGCCGCGACGTGCAAGTCTTGAAACAAGCTGCCTTGCAGAGAATGGCCCTCGACTACCGACACTGACGTAATGGCATCAGCGCCATGCCGTGGAGCGAGCGAGAGGCGGCATAGCAGTCGGCAGCGCCTCACTCTTTGGATGCGAGCTTCGCTTCAGCGAGGACAGCTAATTGCTCATACGAACTGGCGATATCGAGTCGATGTTGCTCTTTTCGATTGGATCGATGGTGTCATCAGCGACGCGACGCGCATCTTTAGCGCACTGCCGCCAATGCGCTGGTTCATCCTCTAATGTTGTTGGCGGCTTCATGAAGGGCAAACATCCGACGACACACGTGGTTCCGCACAGTGAACGGTGTCTACGCTGGGGCTGCCTCAATCATTTCTGACTGTTGTGCAACTCGGCGCGGTCGGCGAGGGCTTGTAGCCTTGGGCGATGAACAACATGATGCGCCGAGCTCGGGGTCGGTCATTGTACTGGCGATAGCGCGCGCTTCCGCTTCAAGGTTTCGCCAGCGTTCGGCGTGAGTAGCGTCTGCCGACATATCGCACTAAGTCCCTCCCAGCCCAGGGCAAAACGTGCGCTCTGCGGCTTAGGGTTCCAGCATCACAAAATCGACTGCGGACTTGGTGCGATAACAGACATAAAACGAGATCGCGTTGCGTGAGGTATTGCGCGCGAGGCATAGCGCGGAGTTACGGCATCAGGGTTTCCCTTACCCTAATTAGCTGAACCATCGTCAGAGCGGCTCACGCAATACCGTCGCGACATTGTGTATTGCGTAATACTCCGGAAGCTGAACATCGGCGCAGCGCAAACGGCGGCTCGTTTCCCAACTTCGAGCCCTCGCCGATTGCCAACTGGCCTTCGGATACCTGAGGGCCATCTTCTTTTCTGGAATTGCGTAATCGCATCGTTAGGCTAGCGCCGCTTCCACGCCATATCGTCTGGCAGCTCTGGCATAGCGCTCCACGATACCGCGCCCACACCCACCGAGGTTCAATGGCGATGGCCTGCGACTACCTCCGAACAGCACAATAGCAAGTGCCGGTTGTAAGAGACTAATCAACGCAGCCGACCGACGATTGCATGTGGGCAAGCATGGGCTTTGCTGCATGGGGCCGAGAGAATGTCACTTTACCCCGCTAGACGATCTCAACCCCCTCCTATGAGACGAGCTCCCTAGCCCTTCGGGGGGCTCGTTTTCTTTCGAACCAATCCCATGCGCCGATCGTCCGATCACACAACCGCCATCACGTTGCTTCAGCATTTCGGATCGAGTCAATCGCGCTTCATCACTTTTGTCGAGGAGGTGTTTTCCGAAGTGCCTCCGCTACCACTTTCACGTAAAAAGCGGTCAACTGACTGTGCTCGACCAAGAAGGTGTCGAGCTGGCCGATATCGCGAATGCAGTAACAGAAGCGGCGCGGCGGGCCCAAGAGATCGTTTCGAAAGGCGTTCTGCGGGGTGTCTCCGCTGTCAGCAGGATGATCGTCATCGCTGATGACGGACTGCATACCGTGACTGAATTGCCATTCTAAGATGTCCGGGCGTGCTCGTTAGGCGGCACGCCCTCGTTCATTCAGCGACCGATCGCGTCGGCTTTTAAGGTCACGAGCCTCCGCATCATGATGTCTAAGTATGCGCGAGCGTTACTCGCATCGGAGGAACCACGCGGAACTTCCTGAAGGTGGATAAGAAGCTGTTCAGATCGCAGCTCCAAGAGGGCAATTTCGTCTTCGAGTTCGCGCATTGCACAGAACCTCCAACGACAGCACTGCGCCCTTAATGCTGATGGCGAGCGTATGGTTCCTGACCAACATGGCGCAGTATGAACCGTAGCCTTTGCTGCTCGCAACCGATAAGATCGGTGCCTGGTCCCATCCGCAGGCTTCCGTGAGCTGGCGGGCGATCCACTCAGGAAGAAGCTGAAACGAAATTGTTGGCACCACGAACAGATCCATCGCAACAATCCCATCAGCGTGATTGCGGAGAAACGTCCTCCAGCCCTGAGACGGTGGTCGCCTCCTGCGCGCCATATACTTGGTCACACTCGTCTGCCCGACGTCGATGCCGAGCTTGAGGAGTTCACCATGCATCCGCGGTGCGCCCCAGAGCGGGTTGGCAAGGCTCATCGCACGGATCAAGCGGCGTACTTCCAGCGGCACCGTCGGCCTGCCCCCGCGAGCTCGCGATTTCCAACGCCAATAGGCTCTAAACCCCGCTCGGTGCCAACGGATCACGGTGGCTGGCTGGACGATCGCCAGTGCGTCGCGAGCGGTAGACAACCCCGAAACAGGCCGACGAATATCAACCGATCGATGCTGCCGAAGCGTGGTCTCTTTGGGGCCGTCCGCCGCAGGACGTTGATCTGCTGGCGTAGCGCCAAGTTCTCCGCCACAAGGGCTACCCTCAACCGAAAAAGCCCGATGAACGCCCACCAGATCAATTTGCAAAGGTCCCACATCGGACGACAGCATCGCCCATGTTGCCTGCGCTTGCTAGCCCGATGAGGTTTGCGAGAGGGAGAGGTGGCAGCGAAGGCGAGCTCGGTTGGAAATTGTCGGCCAAGTGGATATTCCAGATCGTCCCCAGGAAAACTAGTCTCCAATCGGAGGTCGTGCCTACCGCGACCCGGCCATTCTGCAGCTGACCCGCTCAGCGTGCGATCAACGCTCGAGCGGCAGCTGATTGGTGGCGGGATGACGGGTGCCGGTGACTGCATTCAATGGGTCGTGCTAGGGATGCGTCTGCAGTCCGTTCGGCGTGGAGGTGACGCAGGGTGCGCAATCTCGATTTCTATTTCTTCTACGGCAGCATCCACTCCTATCTGTCGGTCATGCGAATCGGGCCGCTCGCTTCCGCAGCTCACGTTGAGGTGCGATGGCGGCCGTTCAATCTTTCGCGAAATCTTGGTCGAACAGAACAACACCGCGTTCATGAAGAACGAGGTGAAGATGAATTATTTCTGGCACGACGTCGAACGGCGCGCCGCCCGCCACAAAGATCCCATTCGCCGGGCGGGCACCTACCCTGCTGATCCAGATCTCCTCGCGTTGCGGGTGGGCATCATAGCGGCGCAAGACGGCTGGTGGCGCCGACTACTCGCGGGCGACATTTCATCAATGGTTCATCGGCCAGCGTGCGCCGGGTGTGGCGGATCACGTCGAGCGTACCCTTGCCTCCCTTGGCAAATCACCGGCGCAGATCATCGCCCGCGCGAAGAGCGCCGACGGCGAGCGCCTGCTAAAAGAGGCGACGGATGATGCCCGCAAGCTCGGCATTTTCGGCGCGCCAACGTTCGCCATAGGCTCGGAAATCTATTGGGGTGACGATCGACGCTAGCAGATGCGCTCAGCTTCGCGTCGGGGCGCTGAACCTATGCATGGCAGCCTCCAGTAAACCCGCCCCGCCAGCGATCAGCGCTTGATCCGCAGCTGGTTGGTGGCGAGATGCCAGGTCGACGATGCTCTACGAGTTGCCGTTCGACGACTTTGGTTGGCCAGCGTGGAGATCGCGTCGAACGCTGACAATGCTTTACTTCTGTCGAAATTCCGTGCCACCAGCCGCGCCCCTGATGAACGCCTAGCGTCCGGCTCGTCGAGTCCCGGCTGGCGCACACCGCCATGCGCCACGTGGCTTCCCGCCTGGTCGGTCTACCCAAGAGAGCTGACGCGCCAACGGACAGGCCGGCGCGCTGAGAATGTCCAAATCCAGACTCTTCTTCTGCAAGCTTCGCCGCACGCTGGTAGCGATTGCCGTCAAAAGGACCCGCCCGTGGAGAAGTTCTCGTCATCAGAACGAGAGCGTTCTTCAGTCGGCTCTGCGCTCGGCGACCAGCCGCCGCGACTAGACGGGTCCCGCCAATCTCCACCCGAGGAGTCGCCAGTCTGTGCCGCCGGCGCTGGGAAAGGGAAACGGGAAACCGGGAGAGCCCAAGTCCGCCCCGCCACGTGTGGGTCGGGACCCGTAGCCCTTCCGCAAGAGATCCCACAGCACACCGCTTCTGACCACGCCCTCGAGAATATCCTTGAGGGTATCGGAGATGGCGCTGTTGTTGTCGAAGGTGGCTTGCGGATGATCGTAGCCGGTCGTGCGGAAACGGTCGCGCACCTGCTCGACCTCGAGCCGGCGGCTTGAAAGCTCCTGTGCCGTGCGGCGCAGGCCGGCAATCTCCGCTTCGGCAGTGGCAATCTTCGCATCGATTGCCTCCAGGCCGCGAACGATCGCCTCATCGGCGGTCGTGGGTGTGCGGCGGGCCTCCGCATAGAGGGCGGCCAAGTCGTCCTTGCTGTCGGCCGCGGCGATGGTTTCCAGGGCTTCGTTGTAGGCCGGATTGCCCTCGCCGGTGACCAGCGCCTTGCGCGTCTCGTCGAGCTTGCGAAGAACGCCTTGCTTCTTGTCGACGGTGTCATCGACGACGGCCAGCTTGTGGCGCGCTTCAGCCATGACCTTTTCTTTGGCGTCGACGCCCAGCTCGAGCATGGCGCGCCACTCGATGTCGGCAAGCGCGGCCTGTAGCTCGGCCACCGTGGCGCGCTGGGCCATCGCGTGCTCCCTAAGGCGCAGCGGGATCTCGTTCAAAGCCGCGTAGTTGGGCCGTGCATCGCTGAAGCCGATGAATTCCGCGACCATGCGATCGACGGCGCGGGCAATGTTTCCGGCACTGTACGCAGCCGTTCCTAAGCGGCGCTGCCAGAGATAGGCGAACAGGGGGTCTTCGTCATAGGGCTTCTTCTTGGCACCCAGTTCCGCCTCCGAGGCAGCGGCCTTCTTCTCCGCCTCGGTGGCAACCGCATCCGCTTCGTCGCGTTGGGCCTTTGCCGTCCGCCACTCCGGCGTCGTCTGCACTTTGGTCTCGGCTTGCGCGCGCAACGTCTCAACCGCTTCGAGGGCGGCCTCGACGGCCGCGGCTGCCGTATGGCGCTCGGCCTCGGCGCTTGCGACCTCCTTCAAGAGCGCCGCGCGCTGCTCAGTGACCGCCACCATCCGAAGGCGGTACTCGTCGAGGATCTGCATGGCACGGCGTTCGCCGGCATCGAGATTGCCGACGAGCCGGCCGGCCGTCATCTCGTCGAGCTTGATGCGTGCCAGCTCGCGCAGCCCTTCGCTGCGTTCCTTGCGCAACCGATCGGCGTCGCCGACCGCCGAGCGCAAGGCCTGGTCGAGCTGGCCTTCCTCGCCATGCAGCTTGGCGATCGCGCCTTCGATCGATGCCAAGGTTTGTCGTCCGGTCCACATCTCGGGCTTTACCACTTCGTGATGAAGCCACCTTCGAACGACATCTGATAGTCGACCGTCAGCATACCGCGCCGCTTCACGCCGAAGAGGTTCTTCTGGACGATGCCGTCGTCGCGCTTGTCCTGGGCGACCGTATCAAACGTTGCTTGCGGCACGCGCACGCCGAACTTCGCGACGGTTTCCACGGTGCCGGTCTCTTCATTGCGCACCGGAATGCTCAGCTTTTGTCCATCGGCAGCGAGCGGTTCGACGATCAGATAGTAATTGCGTGCCTGATTGCCTCGGGGCGGGCGGCGCCACACGCCCGAGCTCTCACCCGGGCGCGATACGATGGTGAGCGTGTATTCGCGTGTCAGGTCGTCGCGCAGTGCGTTGAGTTGTGTGGTTGTTTCAGTCATTGCTGCACGGTCGCCGGAACGCACCGCTCGCTCACCATCGGCCAGCAGGGCGGCAGCCTTCCGCTTGGCTGCATCATCGCCAGCGACGGCCATAACGTCGGTGTGCGCCTGTCGCAAGGCTTTTGGCAATGTCTGCGTGATTTCGATGCGCGCTCGCTCTTCGGTCAACCTGGCTGGCCGTGAGACAAGCACGTAATAGCCGACGAAGACTGCAATCAGGAGGGCCAGGGGCCACGCCCAGGCGCTTGCCATGCGTCTCCCTCTTGGCCCACAGGGTGAACAAGGTGCGCTTCCAGCCTGCCGGCGGCGGTGTATAGACAAAACGGCTGTCGTCGAGCGCCTTGACGCCCTCTGCGAGCACGTGGTCCGGCACCTCGATGCCCTGATCGTGGTAGATCTGGCGCAGGCGGGCGATCAGCTCCCGCTCGCGACCATCGTCGTTGAGCCTCGGCGAACCAGGTCTTCGCGATGGCGCAACATGTCCACCACGTCCATCGCGATCATGACGTCGTCGAGCTTCTGCTGCTTGCTCGGCGCGAGCGCGGTCTCGGCCATGGAGGCTCCTCCACCTCTTCCGTCAGGCGGCAGCAGGCAGCGTCTCCGCGGACGCGATCAGACGGGCCATGCGCTTCTTGCCCTCTTCGACCGCGTCACGGATCTCGGTCGAGTTCTGCGTGGAAAGCTTGCGCATCTCGACGATGATCTCGGTCGAGCGTTCCTGGAAATTGACAACGCTGTCGACGAGCTTCTTGACCGCATCGGCACGGATGGTCGGCCCATAGCCGCTGCGCACGGCCGCTTCCGTGACCTTGTCACCGACTTCCGACAGCGTATCGAGACTCTTCGACATGCCTTCCTTCATGGCGTCGAGGGTCTTGGTGGATCTGTGCAGACCGAACATGCCGGTGAACGAGGCTTTGAGTGCGGTCAGCACGCTGTCGTTGGTCGAGAAGAAGGTGACTGCCTGCGAATAGACGCGCTCCTTCGCCGACGTCGTCTGCATCAGTCGAGCCATGATCACTTCGGACGTGTGGTAGGAGATGGTCAGATTGTCCGACAGGTCCTTGGCGATCTGGTAGCGCTTGTCCTCGTCCTGGGTGCGACGCAGCTGCTCGTCGCGCGCAAGCTCCAGCTTAGCTCGCTCGGACGGCTCGGTGCCGGAGAAGGCAGAGACCTCTGTCGGCGGCGGTCTTCAGATCCGCCTTCACTGCGTCGAGCTTCTCGCCGGCCTTCTTGAGCACCTCGAGCGCCATCACCTCGGCATGTTTCAAGGCGCCGCGATAGTCGCGATACGCGTCGAGGATCGTGCCTTCCCGCTCGATCTGATTCTTGGTCTCCTTTGTGACGGCCAAGTAGGTTTTCCGGATCTTGTCGAAGCGGTCGCCGATGTCGCCGCGCGCGATCTTCATCCACATGTTGGTGCCGCGCTCGAGCACATCGATCTTGCCATCGGCAACTTGATCAACCAGGCGCTTGAGTCGTCGCGGATCGAGTTGAAGCCGCTTGTAATCGCCTGATACCGCTCGCCGATCTCCATTTTGGAGGTTTGCTCTCGCACCACTTCGTTGAAGACTTCCGCCTGCCCAAGCGTACGTGCGATCAGCGCGATCTTGTCTTGGTCGAGGTCGGATATTTTCTCGAGCAAGGCGTTGATGGGGGCCGGCTCGACCTTATCCGGCATCAGTCCCAACTCGCGCAGGGCCGATGATGCCTTGTCCAGGTATTGCAGAGGGGACCTGATCGCAACTTCGGCCATGTGAGCCTTCCTATTCAGACCAATCCGTCGCGAGCGCGGCCCCAGGTCAACCAGGGTTCCGGCTAATCCGTCAGGAAATATGGGGTGAGGATCACAACACGAACAGGGCGAAAGCAAGGATACGTGATCAATTGCAGGCTGCCCCGCTTTCGACCGTACGTTGATTGAGCATCGCGTGCCGCGCAAGTAACGTCCCGCGCAACTTGACGGGACTGCTGCAGTGCGGGAGTGGTAGGTTCGTGGACATCCGTCATCTCGCCACCAACCAGCAGCGGATCAAGCGCTGATCGCTGGCAGCGGCGCGTTGGCGGGTGATCGTCGGCGACCCTCAGGGTACCTTCAGCCGATGCTGTCTCGCGAGGCCGACGATGCTGACACCTGACATGAAGCGGATCACTCGAAGAGCAGCGACTCCGGATCTGTAGCGACTGCCGATCTCGATGGCACACCCAACATGTCGCCGAAGGGCTCCATGCTCAAAACTCCGAAGCGCTGAGAAGCCTAGAGATTTGTGCCGCCCCGGCCATACCGTTGCGGGCAAGATCACGATCTCTTCTGCCCTCGTTTCGCTGCTATCGTTCCGCGTTCGTAGCCGCGCCCACCTTGAACTTGAGCTCCTTGCCCTTCGACATCAGGTGAGCGTCCTGCGGCGCCGTAGCACCCTGGTCGGCTTCGGCTCTTCTCCACAGACCGGCTCCTGTGGGTGTGGCTTTATCGGATTTGGCCGCAAGTCCTCAATGCCATGGTGCTGGTCAAGCCAGCAACCGTGGTCCAGTGGCATTGCAAAGGCTTCCTGTGCTACTGGCGGTGGCGATCACGCCCTCTGGGACGGCCCAAGATGAGCACCGAGATCCGCGATCTGATCCGCCAGATGAGCCTCGCCAACCCGCTCTGGGGCGCGCCCCGCATCCACGGCGAACTGCTCAAGCTCGGCATCGACGTCAGCCAGGCCACAGTCGGGAGATACAGGAAAGATTAGCGCCTCCATCGCTGGTGCAAGCGGTAGAGTCGCCCGCGCCCATCATGTGCTATTCTGGTCGTCCAATACAACTGGATCCGGATCTCAATTTCAAGCGACGACCTACGGACACTGCGAGATGATCGTGCGGGGGCTACGTGCATGAGGTGGTCAGCGCCTGCGGTGCGGAGGATCGTCGCGCGGCATACCCGCTCCAACGAGGGGGAAGACTTCGTGTGTTGGAGCCGCTGTACTACCTGGTTGCTGATCGAGCGGAAGATCGACGCGCTAGACCAGAAGCAGTGGTGCTGTGATCACTTGGACGCCAGTCGAGGAGTACGTTCAGCCTGATTTGTCCATCCCAGAAGTCAAGCAAGTTCCGACGTTGTTTTGGGCCAAGGGCGTGGGTCCAGTGCTCGGCCACTTGAAAGATGGCGATCTCTGGTCGAGGACTTCGAGGAGAGCTACGAGACTGCGGCTCACGCACTTCAGCCGTATCAGGCCACCAACTCAGAAACCGGCATGATTTCGTCTCGTAAGCGGAACAAATTCCCACGTAAGCGCTGTGATCTAACCATGACCACACACGCTCCTTTCGACGCCAACCCGGTTGCACCGCCGCGACCGGCAGGATACCGATTGATGACGTCCACCCCATCCGAGCAATGACGTGCGCGAGCAATTCACCACTTCATTCGGTGAGCGTTCGGACAACCCGTATGCCGGCATTGACATAACGGTACCCGTGGGGTTGCCTGCCGCGGACCGCCGTGCGGAGATAGTCCGGAGGATAGCCCCAGGCACCGCCGCGTTGGACGCGGATATTACAGTCACCGCTCGTCCAAGCCGAACCGTCCGAGGGCGCGCCCGCGTAGCTGTCGTTCCAGCAATCCTCGGTCCATTCAAAGACATTTCCGAGCGTGTCATAGAGCCCAAATCCGTTGGGCGCGAAGCTGCCGGCCAGAGCCGTGTAGGGGTGACCATCGCTGCAAGGCAGGACGCTCCAGCTCTTCGCGCCAGGAACGTCGTTCCAAGCCGTTTGGTCGGCCCCGTTGCCATGCCTGCAGTAATCCTTGTAATCGTCGCCAAAATGAAACCGGGTCGTGATTCCGGCCCGTGCCGCATATTCCCACTCTGCTTCTGCGGGCAGCCGGTAAATCTTTCCCGTCTTGCGCGACAACCACGACAGGTAGGCCTTGGCGTCGTCCCAGCTGAGACACGCCGCCGGATGCGAGCCGCTCTGGGCAAAGCCGGGTTTGCGCCAGGAGTATCCCGACCTTTCCGCCCATTTGCCGTCCTGCCAAATGTCGCATGTCGAACCGGTGTCGTGACCGGTCTCTTGGACGAACGCTGCGAACTGATCTACCGTCACCTCGAATTTCCCGAACGCGAAAGACCGGGTGATCGTCACCCGGTGCTGAGGACCTTCGTTGTTGTCGCGGGCTTTTTCATTGTTCGGTGAGCCCATCGCGAACGAGCCCGCCGGCACCACCACCATCTCCGGGCAGGCATCGCATTCCTTGAAGGTGTCGCCTGGCTTCAGCGCCCGCTCACGTCCCGCAGACAACGGACTTTGGGCCATCGCCGGCACCCACAACTCTAATGAAACGAGAATTCCGATCAAGGATGATAATGCGCGCATTGTTCCTCTCCCATGCGCGATCATGACGGCCCCTGGAGAATCGGGAAGCGGCCCAATCGGTGTGGTGATTTTCAAGGCAGCTTCGCGCCCAAGACATACGACTCAGGGGGTCTGGTGGCAAGTTTCCCGGCTGGAGTTTCATCGGGATCGCTGGCCCTCTTGCGCCAAGAGAGTTCATCACGACGAAAGCTGATCATGAGCCTACAACTGAAACCTGAATAGCCCGGCAGAAGCACATCTTGCTCCACGCGCAACTGTGGTCTACGCGCTGCATGAAGCGCACCTGCTCGCGGCTTCCATGTGCTGGACTTCGAGCGAGTAACACCGCGGCCTTAAGTCGAGGGGAAGCCGGGACGACTTGGAGATGGTTTGTGAGGGGTCTCACCCTCACATGGCGCGAGCATGGAGACCCGATCAGGTGGCGGCGCGTGGATCGCAGTGCGCGCAGCTCCTCGTCCTTATCGGTCTGATCCACGCGTTAGGGATGATGAAATAGGACCAGGCGCCGAGGTGGATGAAATGCCGGCGCACCCATTCACGGTCGGCGAACGGGGCCCGCGCAAGTGCCGTCTCGATGGCGCCGGTAAGTCGATGGACGACGCATGCGGTTGGCAGGCGCAGGCGGGCCTGCGAGCCCGCCAGTCCGTCTCGGCGGGTCAGGTAGGTCCCGGCATTCTCCCAGAGTTTCTTGACTGCATTGGCGAACGCCTCGAGCGGTCTGACCATGAGGCGTTGGGTCAGGATGCCGTGCACCACCGCTACGCCACTTCCGATGACCCCAGCCACGTCCCAAGGCAGCTTCTTGCCAAGCCATGCTCATCACACCTTTGTGTGGAATATTGCCAGGACGTCGCACTCGGCCTTCGGTCTGGGTTCCGCGGTCACTGTAAGGCGACATCCCGGAGAATAGCCTCAGCGGAACGCCGCCGAACAGCGCCTGTATTCGACTGTGGCGGGATAGGCGGGTGCTATGCCTTGTCACGGCGCGTCTGCACCGGTAAGGGGCCCCTTGAATGGACACGGACGTTCTCGTCGTCGGGGCCGGCCCGACCGGACTGATGCTCGCCAATCAGCTCGTTCGGCGCGGCGTGCGCGTGCTGATCATCGACCGGCATGCCGGGCCGACGCTGCGAGACGAGGGCGCTGGGCGTGCAGGCGCGCACGCTTGAGATCTACGCGCAAGCTCGGCATCGTCGATCGTGCGCTCGAGCTCGGCAAGATCGGCACGGGCGCAAACATCTGGGCGCAGGGGCGGAAGATGGCGCGCGTCCCGCTTGGCGAAGCCGGGAAGCACGTCACTCCCTATCCGTTCATTCTCATCCTCGGCCAGGACGACAACGAGCGGATCATGGGCGACAAGCTGCGTGACTTGGGCCTGTCGGTGCAGTGGAACACCGAGCTTGTGGGCCTCGAGCAGCAAGCGGGTCAGGTCACGGCGACGCTCAAGACAGCCCGACGGCGCGACCCGGAAAGTTGGTCGCTGCGTGGGTCGGCGGATGCGACGGCGCGCGCAGCTCAGTGCGCGCAGCTGAACGGCATCACGTTTCCGGGCGCGCCCTACGAGCACGTGTTCTTCATCGCCGATACCGAGGCAACGGGCAGCATGGTTCCCGACGAGGTCAACGTCTACTTGTGGCAGAAGGGCTTTCATCTGCTGTTTCCGATGCGCGGAAAGGATCACTGGCGAATCGTCGGCATTCTGCCGCCGGCCTTGCGCGACCAGAAAGACGCTGACTTCGAGGCCGTGATTCCCTCCTTGCGCAACGCAGCGGGAGCCGGATTGGCGATCAAGACGTGCACCTGGTTCTCCACCTACCGCATCCATCACCGCAGCGCCTCGCGCTTCCGCGATCGCCGCTGCTTTCCTGCTCGGCGATGCCGCACGCATTCACAGCCCAGTCGGGGCGCAAGGCATGAATACCGGCCTGCAGGATGCGTACAACCTGGCGTGGAAGCTGGCGCTCGTCGTTAAGGGTCAAGCCGAGGCGGCGTTGCTCGACTCTTACGGAGAAGAGCGCATGCCGATCGCGCAACGGCTGCTGCACACCACCGACCGGGCGTTCAGGTTGGTCGTGTCCGATAGCTGGCTTGCCGGCTTGCTGCGCACCAAGGTCCTAGCCCGGATTGCTGCGTTTGCGATGAGCCTCGAGAGAGTACAGATGGATTGCGTTTCGTACCATCTCCCAGACCGGCATACACTACCGCGACAGCACCCTGTCGGAATCCCTGCAGGGCCTGCCTAATAGCGCCCCGCGTGCCGGCGATCGCTTCCCTTGGCTGCGGCTCAAGCTCCGGACGGACGGCTCCGTAGAGGATCTGTTCCAGAAGCTCGATGATACGCGATTCAACCTCATCGTGATCGGGCAGCCTACGCCCTCAAAGAAGCGCTGCGGTCTCGGCGATTTGTGTCCGATCTACGCGATCCCCGCTAATCCGATCAATGACGCGGAATTGGCACGCGCGCAGATTCCCAGCCCGCTTTCTATCTCCTGCGTCCTGACGGCCATATTGGCCTTTTGCGGCCCTCGCTGGGAAACTGCCGCAATCAAACGCGTTCGTTTCCGAGCGTTTGCGCCTCGGAGTTTGAATGGCGCGAGGCGGTATCGCGAAACCTCGCAGTCAGCAACAGCATCATTGGGGTGGCGTTTTTCCGCCGCTTCCTCACAGCAATCCGCAACAGCGCGTTTGGACGGCCACTGTTTATGACCGCTCATGCACTGAAGAGGGTGCGGGCAGCGGCCAGTCCGGCAGATGCACGGGGTACTGCTGACGGGAAGGGTAATTGGGGCGCCGGTCAGTATACGGCCGTCGGCCATTTCGGAGGCAATGGGGTCCAACCATCTCCGGCTCTAACAACCGGTGTTGGACTACAGCCTCCGGAAATAGCCGACCGTGCCAGGGCTCGTTCTTTCCCCGCACAGCCAGCGGGTCTAAGGTTACTTCTGCAGCAATTCCGCTGTTGGGAGGAACAACCATGAAGACAATGGCAATTGGTATAGCCGCCATCTCTTTGTCGTTGGCCACTGCTTGGGGTGTCGCGTTGGGCGCAGGCGCCAACCTGGTCGCCGCCCGCCGAGAAGGACCGCTGTCCTTCGAAATGGGGAGCTGGCGACGAGCGAGGTTCCGGCAACCATATCAAGCCCGCGTCGGTGATGAAGGCTGTGCAGCTGATGAAGACTGGGGAAGTCATCGAGCTCGCCCACGTACTCAACGACAAGATGCCTCTGTCCGGCACGCGGCGCTTCGATGTGCACGTCAAGCGGACATTTCTGAACCAACCGTCGAACCGACGCGGCTCGAATGAGGAGCTTGTCGTTTCTGAGATTGGTCAGGTTGGGACACAGCTCGACGGCTTCGCGCACCAGAGTTCACGAGGACAGTCTCTATAACTGCTTCAAGATCAGCGAGATCGCGACACGGACGGGCTTTAGCAAGCTCGGCATCCATCAGACCGGCATGTTCATGGGCCGCGGAGTGCTGATTGATGTCGCCGCCTATAAGGGCGTGGATACTTTGCCAGACAACTATGAGATCACTGTCGAAGACCTCGAAGCAGCCGTGAAGAAGCAGAACCTCGCGCTACAACCGGGCGACGCCATCCTGATCAACACCGGATGGAACAAGCTGTGGGGCAAAGACAACGCCCGCTACAACAAGTCGTGCCCGGGCATCGGTGTAAAGGCTGCGCAATGGCTGATTAGCAAAGATCCGATGTTGCTCGGTAGCGACAACTGGCCGGTCGAGGTTGCGCCCAATCCCGATCCATTGATCTCGCTGCCCGTGCATCAGATTGCGTTGGTCGTGAATGGCGTGCATTTGCTGGAGAACCTAAAGCTCGATGAGTTGGCCGCAAAGCAAGTCTACGAGTTTGCCTTCATCATGCAGCCCATCAAGCTTCAAGGAGGCACCGGCTCGACTGTCGCTCCAGTCGCCGTCCGTTAAATGAAACCTGCGCACGGCCCGGATGGCCGTGAGGAGTGTGGTGGTGTCGCTCGCCGCTGAACGGCCCGGCTAGGTCAACATCGCCGGCAATTGGTTGCCGGCGGATATTCCACGAACGACCAGCGTGACGACCGCCGGGATCGGCGGGCCGCCCGCGCTGGCGGTCAGGAGCCATTGCGGTGGCGCCGGAAAACCGTGTCGTCTTGCCGAACCGCCGGCCGCACACCGCGTAGCGGAAGCGGGCGTCCCTTCTGCCAACCCCAGGCGTAGATATTCGCCTGTTTGGGCGACAGTTGAATGCGCGTGGAGGGCCGGCGCGTGCGCCGTGCGCCGCTCATGTGCAGCTCTCCCCGCTAGTCGAGCTAAACTGTCTCGGGTGTCGGCGTCAATCAGCCGCCAAGTGATTGGACGAGACCGATGAAGCGTCAGGTGTTCGCAAAGATGAGCGTCGTGGACCTGACCGGCGGTCCCAAGCATCGCATTGATCGTATCAGAAAAACACTTCAAACAGCGTCTCGCCAATTGTTGTCAGCAACGATGATGCTGCCGCTACTAGTAGAGGGTCGCGCGCGACGATTTCTCGTCCGCGTCGCACCGCTTCTTCTGCCGCTCCTGCGAGATCGACTGAGTTCAGCTCCTTCGTGGTCGAGGACGATCACTTGCCCGCGCTTGATGTGAAAGTAGTAGCGAGGCATGCGGAAAATCCTCCTCGACAAAGCAACGTCGCGAGGATGTTCGCCGATCCGTCAGCATGCAAAATTTCCTGCGATGTGTCGTAAGCGCTCACCAAGCGACCACAGCCCGGCTCTCGCGCCTGCGAAGCACTGAAGGGCAATAACTGAAAACTTTGCCCTTTTTGCAGTTAGAGCACCGGCCGCGCCGGCACGGGCTCGTCAGGGCTGAAGCACCGGCGCATCGGCCTTGATGCGCACGACGATGTCCTCGTCGCTGTCGCCGCTGCCGTTGCCGACGGAGACCGAGATACCGCCGCCGCCTGCAGCAAGCCGGCGAGCTTCATCTGCTCGCTGCTGGACCTTCAGGATGCCGTCGAGGATGTCCTTCGGCGCCGTCTCGTCCATCGGCGGCATGAGCTTTTGCATGATGGTGTTGCATTGCTCCATCATCATGGTGCGTAGCTCCTCGGCCGTTTCCCGTGGGGTTTCGGCGAAGCCGGCTGAGACCCACTTGTGGGCGGTGGAGGGCGCCCGCGTTCATCTCTTCAGCAATCTGCCGATACGTGTAGCCCATCAGGCGATACTCCATCGCCTCCTTGATGTGCTCCTGCCGCTCCACCTCGGCCTGCGGGCTGGCGGCGCCCTTCCTGCCAGCCAGGCCGGCGTTTGGGCTTGGGTGCCTCGTCGTCAACCGGATCGGCATCTTTGACAACCGGATCGGCGCTTTCGACAACGGCATCCGGCGCTTCGCCAACGGCCGCGGCCTCGGCCTCGTGTTGAGCCTCGGCATCGAGTACCGCCTTCACAGCCGCCGCATCCTTGGCCGCCCGATTTTTCTGGGCCTTCGCACTGCGCGCGCGACTTGCCCTTCGCTGCTTTTTCGTTGGCGCCAGCGTTCCCCTTTTTCTTAGCCATTTCCGTTTCTTTGCCTATGGTGATTCCGCTGAGATGGCGCCTGGCCAAAAGCGGAGCATTCCACCCGCGTCATGCGTGGGCGGACCTGTCGAGCAGGATTTGGGATTGCGGCCGTCTGTCCGGCCTGTCTCTACGCCTATAGCTTCTCGATCACCGGCACGGCGAACTGCCACTGCAGGTTCTCACGCGCCTTGCGTTCAGTATCGAATGGCCCTTCGGTCCAGCTATGCATCAGCGTCGCCCTTCGTGGTGCTCGCGATCGACGTAATACATGCCGTCCTCGGCCAGCACGATGTCGACCGCTATCTTGATCTCAAACACAATCGTGCCAGCGGTAGCCATGCCGGTTTCCCTCTCAGGCGTCCGGATACTCCAGGAACGCCCTGATCGTCCGGTCCATGGTCTTCCCGCGACTCTCTTGTAAAACCTGGAGCAGCTACAGGCGCAAGCTTCTTTAGCTGGGCCAGCTACCTGGTTACCGCTTCTTCAGATGACTTGCGAGCCTAGCAAGTCGCTCGCTGCGCTCCTGGGCCCGCTCGGCGAGGACCCATAAGCCTTCGCAACGAACAGCATATGCTGCCGGGCTTCTGGATCGCGCATAGCGCCGGCGACCTCTAGGGCCTCATTCTGAAGCATTCGCCATTTTACTGCCCACCGCGCAGCCTGCGCGATCTCGCGTTCAATTTGTTTGAGGTCCCTCGACATGGCGCAGCCCTCGCCTAGGTCCCGCGCTACGCTCCCAGGTGCAACGGTTAAGAATGGCTCTGGTTCCGTGTCGCCTACGTGTTCCCACGGAGCTGTAGCTGCTACAGATTGTAGGCTGAAAGGTGCTGGCGCCTCCTCCGAAGGGCGCCGCGTTTTCGACAACTGGCCTCGATGCAGGCTACGCCATCGAGGCCTTCTTCATGTCAGGATGCCCAGCCGTTTGCGCAGCTCCGTGATCTCGTTGAAGGCATCGCTCACGCACCGGCCGACGTAGTAGTGGCTGCGGTCCTCGGTCGCCTGCTTGTGCAGGTCTCTCAGGCGCACGAGGATATCGTCCCCGATAGTCACCGAAACCCTCAAGCGCTTGGCCATGGAACCCTCCTCGATCTTGCGTGTTTGTCCGGCCGATGCGGCGCGCGGGCCCTAAGCCTTGCCTTCCCCCACCTAGGCCCGCTTCCTTATGGTGAGTGGATCCGCTCGTCGATCGGGAGGCCGCGTCGCTTCGCTTCCTGTGGTCATCACCTGAAGAGGGCATGTAGCCGCCGCGGCGTTCGGGCTTGACCACGATCAGCTTGCAGTTCCGCCCGCTCATGCCTGCCAGGGCCTCCGGATCCTTCAACTCCCGGATGATCTGACCGTCATGTTCCCAGCCGTTGGCGTCCTTGGACTTGCTGCGTTTCCAGCCCTGGCCGGCAACTCCAGCCCTTCAAGCACCCACTCGTTGAAGCCGACGATGAAAGCGTACACGGTCTCCCTCCTACAGCAGCGGCTCCTCAAAGAGGCCGTTCAATCCTTGCAACCGCAACCAAGCCTTGCTGGCCTCAATCTCGGCCGGCGTGCCCGCTTGCGCGTGCGCATCTTTGTGCAGTGCGATCAGCGCATTCTCGTCGGCCGAGTAGAGCTTGCCGTTCACCTCGGATCGCGCCGCAACAAAGGGATGGCCGTTCAACGCCCTCGCCGCTGCGTAGGCGGCCCGTACATCGAGCAAGCCGCACCATCCGCTCCACTTGCCTGTTCATCGCCACGGCTCCGTCAAAGTTTGCCCGCGAAACATCTGTAGGGTGTTCCGCGTTGGGTGAGTAAGTGAGTGGCGTCGAAGGGTAGTTGCGTAGGCGTCCCAAGTAACAAGTACCAACGAAATCCCCCTCTAACGGCCCTGGTAGCGAAAGCACTGGGGCCGTCGCGTTTCAGGCCTTGGGCTTGTTGGTGTAGCCCGCAACCCACGTGAAGGCAGCGGTCGTCGGGATCTTGTGGTGATGCTGCCACGTAGGGTTGCAGTTGCCGGACCAATCAGCGTGGCGGCACCAGCCCTGAAGCGGCGCAAGCCTCTGCGCCTCCCGGAGCCGCCGACAGCTACGTCGTGGCGCTCTCGCTCAGCAATTTAAGTCCATGCCTTCACGTAGATCACAGTGACCTTGTTCTACCTCTGCCCAGCTGCTTCGACGAAGCAATAGCCTCATCAAGGCTGCCGAAGGGCGAAGGGTTGAAGAATGCCACACTGTGGGCGCTGACAACCGACCCTTGGGCAGTGAACTTTCCGCCCGGCATAGGCTGAACTAAGACGTAATCAGCGTTGGACGGCATGGGCGCGCCCATCTTCAAATGGATGATCTGAACCAAGGGGCCCCCATGTGGTCGCGCGGCGCTCAGTTCGCAATCTGGCGACTGCGCAGCAATCCCTCCACCGTCGTTACGAGGTGTCGAGGCGATGCAGGTTTAGGCACGCACACAGCCTTGTCGTCAGCCGCCCCGCCATGTTCTCTGGTGCCGTACCCACTGTGGAGTACGTAGGGGATGTTCCGCTGCTTTTAGGCATTCGCGGAGCTGCGAACTCTCGCCGTCGGTGAGCGCGTGATCCAGGATGACGGCCGAGGGAACCTCGTCTTCTACGGCAATGAGCGCATCGGCAAGTGACCGCACCTTCAATACCCGTGCACCCGCGTGTGAGAAAGCGTCTGCAATACCGAGTGCGATCAAAGGCTCGTCCTCGCAAATGAGGATCGAGCAACCAGCCAAGCTGGCGCTACTCATGTGGTGTCCCGTGGCGCGGCTAAGCGCGAAACTGCCAGAGGCAGGGGCGGCCTCTTGGAATGGGCCGCGCGGTGTCCCGAGCCGTCGATCAATCATCAAAACGCACAACAAGTGTGATGATCGACTGGGGAGGCCAGGCCCGCTAAGCTAAAACGGGGCCGGTGCTGCGTACCCAAAATTACACCCGTGGAAAATGTGGCGGCACTAACACAGATCAGTGCGCGAAAACACTAGCCACATTGTGTTGGCTCGTTGGGCAGCGCGCGCTCATACCAAACCTGCCCTTTCGTGTCGCCACACCTCCGACCTCGACCAGCGGGAACCACTCGAGGATCCTGCTGATAGTCGGTCCGGCGCATTCTTCTTGATCGGCACCAGGTAGCCGACGTGGATGCCGTCGAACGAGCGCTTCATCCAGGCGTACTCGCCCGAGAGCTTGAGCCCGGCCTTGGCGATGGCGTCGACCACCTCGGTCTTCGACCAGTCCCAGATCGGGTGCCATTTCTTCTTCGACAGCGTGATGGGCCCGTACTTGCGCAGCGCCATCATGCGGATCGGACCGTCTTCGGCGCCCACGCCGGTGGCCACCAGACAGTCAGGGTCCAAGTCCCTCTTCCTGCCGGACCATCACCTCCAGGTCCGTGAAACTCAGTGGCGGGATTTCGAGCTCGTCGACGATGGCCGCTAGTGCCGACGGGGGAACCCCGCCGACCCGCTCAGCCGTGAGATCGCCTGGTGGGATGGCAGCCGCCGATCCGGTTGCCTGGGCGCCGCTCGTCGAGATCAGCCAGGCGTTGGATCAGGAATTTGCCGACAAAGCCGCAGCCGGGATCGCCGCTCGAGCAAGGGCAGCATTGCCTGCGCCCAAACCGACCGAGCCAGCACCCGTCGACAAAGCGCCCGCGAAGGGTTAGCGCGGCGTCGACGCGACCACGGGCAAACCGGTGCCCGGCCTGAAACTCAAAGCGCACAAGCGAGCCGAGACCTTCGACCCGGCGTGACAGTCAAGCGCGCGAGCCGGAGGGACTCCCCATGTCAAAGTCGTTGCCACATCCGGAAGTATCATTCGTTAACATTTCTTGGCCGATGCTACTTGGCTCGACGTTCAGGTCACATGCGGTCAGCGCGTGTTGCGCCAGGCTCGCCCACGCTTTAACAATCAATGCGCATTCCTTTCAAATTTTCCAATCAGGAGCATCACCATGCTCGCCTCAACCTTCCATTTATTCGCGACGGTCTTTTCCTCAGCGGTCATCATCTTTGCATGCGCCACTGCAACTGCTCAACAGCAACCGAAGCTTGAGATGCATCGTGTCGGGGTCAGCGCCGATGATGGCACGGGATGGCATCCGGCTGTTTCCACCAAGGGTGCGTTCTCAATCCGTGTGCCGATTCCTTTAACGACTTTACGACCCACGATGCGCGCACAGGTGAAGTAAGTCATGCCGTCGGCGGCAAGAGTTCCGAGGGGATCAAGTTTATGGCTGTTGAAATACCAGTAACTGCAACGACACCCGCTGATCTCGGGGCGATAACCAAGTCTTTCTCATCCAACCCCGCCAACAAAGTGTCTGATGTAAGCCGCCAGACCAAGGAGGGCGCCGATATCCTATCCTTTTCCGTCACGGGGCCGGCCTCGACCGCGCACTTGCGCTACATTAAGGTCAGGGGCGTGCTCTACACGCTTATCGATCGAATGTCCCAATGCGCACCGCGACGCGGTGACGAGCGATGAAGGACAAATTCTTCGGTTCCTTCAAGCTGAAGGGCAAATCCTAGCTGGGCAACATGGCCGGCCCAAAAGATAAGCCCGTTGACGACGTCACTTCACCTGAATCCGATTGCGGCGCAACGTCGCCGATCACGGCGACTCTCTCGGATGTTATGGCGAGGTGGTCGTTGGGGGCCCGCTCCGACGGGATAAGCTTTAAGCCCAGTGCCGTGGGGGTCTTTAGCGTGACCTACCGGTTCGTCTTTTCCTCCTCTGCGGCCAGGTGCGCCGAAGCCCCCCGGTCAATTTTCACCACAATTTCCAACATGGTCGTTGCTGCAGATCACTCAAATCGACGTGGAACCCATCGAAAACGCATCTCGACTCATGTGCGGCGATCATCATCACATCAACGAGTTCAGGAGTGCTTCCCTGCTGAGGTAAGCAAGTGGAGAAATGATTTTGACGAAGATGGCGCCAGGAGGGTCATGAATTCGGGAGACTTCGTGGTTCCATTCGGCTGTTTCGGAAAGCCATTCAGCAGCGACGCGACGGCAGAGTCCTCGCGGGCGAGCGAAGCAGCATTCAACTCTTCGAGAAGTCCTGTCGCTTACTCCTCTGTCTTCTGCAAGGTCAGCCATAACGCTGAACCCTCAGCGCTTGAGGCGTCGACTGGCAAGGTCACCGCAAACCCTCAATATCCTCCCGCGTAGCGGCTCGCTGCACTACCGGGTGCAGTGCGGTATGCCTGTTGGGCAACGAGTCCGGAAGGGGTCAAGCTCGGTCCTCCATACCTGGCTTCATCGCGCAAAATTTTTTGTCCGCAGTTCCCCCGATTCCTACCGTTGGTTTCATGTATGCGGGGCGCCCCATAGGTGCCCTTCGAAGCCGCATGGATCGCGCCAATGCGCTCGATCAGCACCGCGTCGTCCCTGGCGCGACGCGACGGCGACCGCTTCGACCACGCATAATACCCGCTGGAGGAGACGCCCAGCACGCGGCACAGCGTGGCAACTGGATAGGCCTGGTTCTCGCTCACGAACTTGAACCCTTGGGCGGGATCGCGTCCGTCTCCCGAGCGAACCAGGCCGCCGCCTTTGACAGGATTTCCCGCTCCAGCTTGAGCTGTTTGACCTCACGCCGCAGGCGCACCAGTTCTTCGCGCTCTGCGCTCGTCAAGCCGTCCGCACGGCCTCCATCCCGGTCGGCCTGGGCCACCCAGTCGCGGATTGATTTGGCCGTCGGCTCAAACTCCTTGGCCAGCTCCTCAGGCGATCGACCGGCTCGAACCAAATTCAACCATTTGTCGTCTGAATTCTGGCGCATAAGCTCGACGTGTTCTTCTCGGCATCGTGGCAACCTCCTTCGGTAGTATTGGGGTGTCCACCAAACCGGGGCAACATCAAATAATAAGGAAAAGGCCCAACATCCGCGGGGTCTGGCACGGTGCGTAATGCTCAAATTCCTTGGTCTTGACTGGATCAAAGGGTACCGGCCACGAGAAAGCGAACAATGACCTCTGCTGCACCCGTGGCAATGAGATAGCCGACAACAATTACAATGCGCGTGGAGGTGAGCCAAAGAGCGCTGGCGAGCGCCGCCGCAATAGGCGATGAGCCAGCGCGACACCGTTAACGCCAAAAAAGGCGAACCCCGCCATACCGATTGACGACGGAATGTTCCATGCCAACCTCGCTACTCGCCGAGCTTGTTGAGAGACATTTCCGCAGCCCTAAGCTGGAGTCGACCAAACCTGCTTCTTTCATCAATTGCGAGCCTCGTCGCGCCCTCGCAGGATGGAGAAACGGCGTCAGTCCTAAGGAGTTGGTTTGCGTACGTCGGTAGAGCGCCAACAGATAGATCCTGCGAGCTCAACTTCTTTTCCCAATGTTGCAGCGTCTTCACGTTTTAGGACAACCTCCGGAATGATCACAGCGCGGCCAAGTTCTCGCCATATCCGCAACTGTCCAATAGATGCCCGGATATAGAGCGCTTATCCGGCGCATGGGCTCTGTCGAAGAGTCAACGCCAGAGCCAATGTATTCTGAAAACAATCTTGAGGCTGTGCGGGATTGCTCCATCTACACCATGGGGAGTGCCATGAGGCTTATCTCGACGGCTCTTGTAGCTTTAATGATGACGGCAGTCGTCCCGGCCATGACCAGCCGGACAGCGAAAGCGGACGGTGGGGCAATCCTCATTGGTGTCGGAGTTTACCTCGCCGGAGATTACGTTGTCGGGCACACGTGCCAGATGCGCGATTGGCCATTCAATGTGGTGCGGAAAGTATACTACGGCCTGCAGGGTAAACGGCTCTGCAGATACCGCTACAGGCACTAGGTTGACCGGGACCCGGAGCGCCACAAAGGGCCGCTAACCAGCGCCTTCTCCAAAGTCAGCCGGCTTCGAGAACTGTCGCATGAAACACCCGATGCCTGGCGCGCTTGGGCTCGGTTTCCTGGGAGCGGCGCCGAGTTCCACCCCGTCGAATGCGGCAATCCATATGTTGCCTTCCACGATCGGCTCAGCCATCACGCGGAGAATATGCCCGGCGAGCGGCTCGCAGCTCTCCATCGGGTCAGCTTGCGGATTTTCGACGCGTGCGATGCCGGCTTCATCTGCGCGATGTGCAGGCGAAGTTCGTTGAGCTCGAGATGCGCCTCGACGCGCCGAGCAAATGCGAACCGACATCGCCATCGCGCGGCCAGGGTCGATCGAATTGGCGATCGCGGGAGAAAGGGTTCAGAGACTGGCGTGGCCGGCTATCGACCTTCGGACACCCAGCGCTGCGCGAAGCCAGAAAGACACGACGAGTCAGCTCTAGCCCTTATCCGCCTGGTATCCGGCGCCGAGGGCTATAAACTGGCGGCGAACCTCAATGCGCGCGCGCCACTCTCCAACATGCGGCGGCAGTGGATGGATTTCTCAGAGCGGCGCCGGGCGTCTTCCTCGGTGCGAAAGCGGGCGCCCTGCAGCAGATTGGCTTTCGATCAGTCGTGCGAGCGCCAGGAAAGGGACCTGCGGGCGTTCGCCAAGCGTGCCGGCCACAAGATCGTGGCCGTCATTCAAGGAGACGGCGTCAGGTGCCGACAATGCGCGCCCAGAGCGCGCTAAGGTTCTGGCGTTGGCCAGAGCTCACGAGATCGATGCCATCCTCGTCACCGAGCTGAGCCGCTGGGGCCGGAGCACGCAAGACCTCGTCCAGACGCTCTGACGATCTGCACGGCTGGAAAGTTAGTGTCCTGGCTCAGACGGGCCGCAGTTTCGATCTCAGCACCGCGAGCGGCAAGCTGATGCGCACCATCATGGCGGGCCTGCGCCGAATTCGAGCGCGATTTGATCAGGGATCGGGTCAAGTCCGGCCTGGCAGCGGCTAGAGCCAGGGGCGTCAAACTTGGGCGGCAGGTGGGCCAACGTCCCTCGGACAAGAAGGCCAAGACGGTTCTAGCTCTTCACGAGGAAGGGCTGTCCTACCGGCTGATCGACCGCAATCTCGGACTAAGCAAGAATACGGTAATGGAGATCGTCAAGCGGCGAATTGGTGCAACCATCACTAGCAGTGGTCCGGTCAGCACCGACGAGATCACGGAAGGCTTCGGCGCCACAGCTAGGCAGTCCGTTGACGGAGTTCATACGGACTCGCCGCGATCAAGAGGGGGACGCGCGGCATCCGGCACACGCGCTCAAAAGGAGCGACGAAGTTCGGTCGAGGCTAACCGCTCGGCGCGGCGATTGAAGGGGGTGAGGGCGGCTACGTCGGCCATAATCGCCATGGGAAGGGCTTGTCGTTAGTGGCGCAGGTGAGAAAACGCCCGACCTCGGCGAGCCACACGGAGAGAGAGTTGCCAAAGCGCGCGACAAGCTGGTTGTGCTCGCCGGGAAAACAGAAGCCAGATAAATTGCCGCGATTGCGATGAAGTTCAAAACCCACATGCCGAACCCGAACGCGATCATGAAGAGGAGCATGAACAGGCCGCGCATCCACACATCTCGCGTGGATGGCCTGTCGTCTGGCGCTTTCGTTTCCATGGGCGCCTCCGCATCTATTGGATCCGTTTAGGGTACTACATGTCGGTGTCGCAGGCGACGCGGTGCCGAGGAATTATTGTGGAGCAAGGTGTTGGTTTTGGTCATGCGTGCGGGATATGCACCGTTGTGTGGTGTTTGGCCATGGAGGGGAAAGCATCGCCGCGAACGACGCGTTTCGCATCGCGCGCGATCTTGCAAAGAAACTTGCTGTACGGCTCCACATCATACCGAGGCAATAACGTGACGGACAAAATGCACGGCCTGCTCCTGGACCGCACCGACGCGCTGATGGGCTGCGTCGAAGGCAACCCAGAAGAGGCCGAGCTGGTGGCGTTGGCCGATGTCATCGAACGCTACGAACGGCATCGGTTCCACCCTTAACCTTCGGTGCGGCTATGAGCATCGCCCCGGCATGCCGGCAAAACGGCGCCCAGAATGCAGGCTGGGTTTCGTCGTCCGCACCCTTGTCGATCAGTTCGAGCATTGACTGGCGCATGGCTTCTGCGCCCGACACTCCCTTGTCGGCTGCCATCCTACCGACCGCCCCCGTTATCCAGGGAGCTCTCGCCAAGAAAGGCGACCGGGGTCGGCGCCGGCGCCGGATAGCTGCCAAACCTGGCGTGCTTTTATTATGCAAGTCGGCGCTAAGGCCGATTTTTTGACCTACTTATGAACGTAACCATCACCGGCTGATCTATTTCGGCCTATCCTGCGGTCGCATCATCTCGCCGCCGAACTGGCTCTGGAACTCATCGGCCCCTTCCAGGCGCGCAAAACAATGGACCACGTGGTCCACGTCCCCGCGCCGGAAAGCATGGGTGCGCTCCTGGATCTCCTCGAAGCGGGCCGCGACCTGGGGCGACGGCAGCGCCACCTGGGTGGGGCCAGATTCAGCCCCGACGCCCGTGTGGTCAAAAAAATTGGAACGGCGGAAGAACCTGTAGTTGGTACGACGTCGCAAGCTTACCGAGCGCGCGTGAGTTGGCATAACGGGTAGCGAAGCGTCTCCCGCGGCTTCCTCGATCTCCCAGATCGCAGCGGCGTGGGATCAGAGTTTGGGATTGAACCTTGGGCGTGCGATCACGCTGCCTCTTGATGATAATAGCGCAGGAGCCCACCCAATCGCTCGCGGCATTGAACGAGGCCGCGGCTCGTGGCGAATATCCGTATCACGAGGGAACAGGAGGACATTGCCCTTTCCCTGATGATTGCGCTCGGCATGATAGTGTTCGACGAATTCGTTCAGCGCCCGCCGCAGGGAACGCTCGCCCAAAAGGATGACCTTGGACAGGCACTCCTCCTTCACCGACCGGACCCAGCGCTCCGCAAAGGCATTCAAGTTTGGACTCCGCGCGGGCAGCGCGAGCGGTTCAACCCCACCTGACGCAATGATGGCCCGGAACGACTGGGTGTATTTCGTGTCTCGATCATGCAGGAGATAAGAACAGTCCCGTAGGACGCCGCATCCCTCCATGGTCACGTTCCGGGCGATTTGCTTCATCCACAACTCATCCGGGTGAATGGTGATTCCGGCGATATCCACCCGGCGGCTTTCAAGATGGATGACAAACAGCACGTAGTAGGTCGCCAACCCGCGCAGCGTCAGCACCTCCGCCGTGAAAAAGTCGGTCCCCGCCAACAGCGCCAGGTGGGTCCGAATGAAGGCCGGCCAGGTGGTCGTGCGCTTGCGCTCCGGCGCGGGCGGCACACCGTGGCGTCGCAGAACATTTCCCACCGTTTGGTCGGAGACCTCAAATCCCAGATTGGCCAGCGCCCCCACAATCCGGTCATAGCCCCAGGAGCGGTTCTCTTCGGCCATGCGGACAATCAGTTCCTCAATTGCCCTGTCGACCCGGGGTCGGCCTGGGCTTCGATGCTTCGAGCCATCGAACTTGCGCGCGACGAGCCTTCGGTACCATCCCAGAATGGTATCCGACAGTGCGGCAGTCGCTACGTCGCCGAGTGCCTTGCGGCCCAGTCGACGACCAATCTCGCCGAGCTTCGCTCGCTCGGCGTCCAGAGCTTCTGGCCGACCCTTCAATTGGGCCCTCAGGATCTGGTTCTCGGCGGCGAGATATTCATTCCGCAGCAGCAGCTCCTGGTCCACGGTCCCGCCGATGTAGGCCAGAATACGTGCCCACTCCATGTGCTCCCCCATTTGCCCGCCGGTTCGCAATGGGCGGCATTGATCGCCCCAAAAACGTAGCGGACAACGCGCGGCGAGACCACGCCGATTGAGATAACTGCCAACTTTCTTGCAGTTCCAATTTTTGGCCATACGCGTCTAACCGCCGAGGTGCCGCGGGTTCACATCGGCGAAATCGCGCCGTAAGGCATCTCTCGCAGTGAACCACGAGCTCAGGCTCGCCTGTGGCACGGAGGAACATGGCGGAAAGGCCGGCAGCACGGAAATCGCCGCGGCGGACGTTGCCGCAACTCCTGATGTGGCGGGCACCAGGCCTCCGCGCTGCGCGGCTGCGCAGCGCCGCCGGCACGGTAATTGCCGCACCCTGCATCGCCTGCCAGGTGGGGCGGTTCCAGCAATACGTAACTGG
>ERZ1370068.5290-contig-4317_pt1 | contig 48093 bp, 79 predicted proteins | sample MGYA00561227_ERZ1370068 | MGnify/ENA primary metagenome ERZ1370068 (study PRJEB38410, sample SAMEA6850437) | metagenome | study: Metagenomic assessment of the ecological functions of the soil: analysis of the soil microbiota associated with the... | reverse complement strand
CTACGTATTGCTAATTCAGGGAACAAAGAAACAGGTACAGGGAATCAAAAAACAGGCCGAGAGCCCGGCTGCGGTTCCAAAACTCCGTCAATTGAAAAACAACATCTCCAGAAAGGCTCCAGAGAAAACGTCGCGTCCTTTAGCACGGGAGAAGTGTGGTTGACCAAGAAGGAAGAGCCTGGTAGAAGGTGAGTTCAAGGAGCGTCGCTAAAGAGGTGTCATACAGAAACCGGCAGCCGCCGAAAACCGGCAGCCGCCGAAAACCGGCAGGCTGCCGGCAGAGCTGCACCGGCGGAATAAGAAGCCTTCCTTGTAATCATAACGGTTAAACATGCGTGACACAGTAAGCCTTCTGCAATTCCTCCCTAGCGGCCCATCAGAATGTCCCGGAGGCCCGGTGGCCGCCCTGCCATCCTCAGAAATTGTAAGGGCGACGCATGCATCGCCTTTACAAAAATGGTCCCCATGGGAATCAAAACCAGGGCAAACCATTAATGGGGTGCCCCTACAAAAATGTCATTGATTTATAGAAAATTGGATTAGAATTTAAACAGGCAACGGAGGATTTTTGCAGATGAAACTACATGCCGTCATTGAAAAGGACGAGGCCGGTTATTATGTGGCCGAAGTTCCTGCTTTACCGGGTTGTTTGTCCCAGGGTATCCCGTGAAGAGGCTCTGGCTAATATCAAAGAAGCAATTGAAGGCTGGCTGGAAGTGATGGAAACAAAGCAATAAAGATGGACCTTATCGAGAACCGTTGAGGTGTTGTTGTTTAATGGCGGCTGCCCTCGGTTATGTCGCAAGCACTGAGGCGGTACGAAAGTTGAAACGGGCAGCAGGCTGGAGCCAGTCTCACGGCAGCGTGGTTCTCATATCATGATGGTCCAATCTGGTTATCAATATACCCTATCAACCCTCAGCATGATGAACTCGGGCCAGGACTTCTAGGAAACCATCCTGACAGGCTGGTCTTATCCGTTGAAGAATTCAATAATCTGTAATAAGCATTAACCCTAATGTTCCCGGCCCTCGGTCACTGATCCCTGAACATTGAGCAATGGATCAATAGATCGCATTATGATTCTATTGTTCCAATGTCCACTTCTATTTCTGTGCAAAATTTTCCCTCCCGCCTTGAAGCTTTTGAACTTTTGGCGTGCTGAGGCCGCTTCCCACGGTCGCTCCCAGAGGCGCGTGCGGTCATGGCCTTCTCCTTTCGAAGTGCTTTCTTCTTTCTTCTCTTTGTCTTCAGATGCCCGCTGTATTATTCTCAGTATTATAGAACGAACCATTGCGCCATCACAGGCCGCACGATTGCATTTTGTGAAAACAGAATAGGGATGATCTGATGTTCGGGGAGGGAGCCATGAGATCATTTCTATTTGATATTCTTGTCCTTTCGGTTCCAGCTCTTGGTTGTGTTCAGCCACGCCGTTCCCCTGAAATCTCTTCGGAATCTGATCCGAGACGCAGCCAAGATATTACCGATAGTCGCCGGCAAAGGAGTAAAAAGTAAGAACGTCCGCGCCATTACTGAAAATGCGCAGGTCAACAGGATAATAGTGATGCGTTGGGTAAATGCGATTGTAGTAGAAACCTACTAATGAGTAAAACCCCGAGAATGGACCCTGATTGCTGTCGACATCAAAACATCTTCTATTCCAAAGGAAGCTGCCTGTCTTCATTGATAAGCTCCGTTCCATCTTTCTAACGCCGGGAAGGCAATCGGTGGTTCAAACAAATTTTCGGCGATACTCCGTGCGCCGGCTATCTGCTTCTGCCGGCAAAGATCTTCTCCATACGACAAAACGCCATTGGAAAACGGGACCGGTTCAGTTGTATCCGGTGATCCTAAAATTGATGGAATAGCAGTAGTAATCTTCGGCAAAAAATTTAGATGAGTTTATCGGGCTATTGGATACGTGGAGCAGCCTACCTTGCATCTCCAGTCATGCCTTCTATAGCAGCGCCCCTATAGCAGTGTCCCCTCCTAACTCGACCTTCTGATCGAACGTTCTTTCTTTGAATATGATCAATAGCTAAGAATTAATCATGACAAAACCGACTACCCCCTTAAAGCCATCCGCTTGACGCCTTGAATTTTTACCCTTTCGGCCTATTATACTACGGGCGATTTATCACCTAATAGCGCCATTCTCGTTTTTAGCCCGGCAGGCGGCGGATGCGCTGGAGGCACAACATGGACGCGGTTCTATGTCATCGGAAGCTAAAGCCCGTGAAGAGATCGGACACAAAGCTGACAGCTGCCGGTTGGTCGGTTCAGTATTTAAGCAGGTCAACCTTTCATGATGCACGTGGTGTGGCGATTCGTGAGTTTCCATTAAAGCCCGGTAGGTCACGGCGATGCAGATTATCTACTTTACGTAGATGGAAAAAGCCGCGGGTGTGATCGAAGCAAAAAAGGTCGGTTCTACAATATTGACTGGAAGGGAAATTCAGTCGGCCAAATATAGTGAAGGCCTTCCCGATACGCTTCCCGCTTATATCCGGCCATTGCTCTTATACGAAAGCACAGGCGTTGAAACTCATTTCACGAGCTTTGCCGACCCGGAACCAAAAAGCCGATACAGGTTTAACTTTCATCGCCTGGAAACGCTTGCGGACTGGATCTCGCCGGGATTGATGGCGACCAGCCTGTCCGGAAGGATAGGACGGCATATGTCAAGACGCCATCTGGTGCCAACTAACGCTTCGAGGACGGCTGCCCAATGCCGTCTCTGGAAGAACAAGGGCTCTGGGTCCGCGGCGCAAATCAAGGCCATTAAAACCTGGAGAAATCGCTGGGTGAAAACCGGCCTCGCGTGCTCGTTATTCAGATGGCTACCGGCAGCGCAAAACCTTCACCCAGCGATCAATTCTATCACCGGAAGGATTAGATTTGCCGAGGCCAAACGGGTTCTTCTGGGGTGGATCGTGGGAATTTAGGAAGGCAGACCCCAAAAGAATCTGGCAGCAATCCGTCTCGCCCTATAACAATTTCGTTACGGAAGAACTCGATCGTCCAGCGGCTGATCAGTACGATTGACACGACGGCCGTTCGCATCTTGCTAATCCAAAAACGGTTTATTCTATGCCGCTCAAAGGACTATAGGGCCGATGAGGAAGAAGAGAGGGGTCGCTGGCTGGTTTTGAAAGGATTTTTGAAAAAGAAAACGGCTCTTTTTATTGAGTATAACCCGGCCATTCCCATCGAGACCTTTGACGTGATCGTCATTGATGAATGCCACTGATCTATAACCTTGGCGGCAGTAGAATATTTTGATGCTTATTCGATTGGCCTCACCCTCGCCACGCCCGGACAAGCAGACCTTGGGTTTTTAACCAGAACCGTGATGGAGCGCGAAGCTTCGTGGCGAGAGGCTGTAGCGGACGGCGTGAACGTAAATTATGACGTTTACCGAATCAACACTCAGATCGAGGCTGGTCCCAAAGTTGATGCGGGTTACTTCGTGCCGACAAGCGCAACCAAACCCAGGGGCCGTTCGCTGGGAGCGTCTGGACGAGGACCTGACGTACGATGCTCTGCCCAATTGATCGAGATGTCGTCGCCGTGGATCAGATCCGAACTGTCGTGCGTGCATTTCGAGACAAACTTTTCACAGAAATCTTTCCAGGAAGCCGAAGTGACGTGCCGAAGACCCTGATCTTTGCCAAAGACGACAGCCACGCAGAGGACATCGTCAAGATTGTGCGGGAAGAGTTTGGTAAGGGCGCAAAACAGTTTGCACAGAAAATCACCTATCGCACCACGGGAAAAAGCTCGGACGAGCTCATTGCGGAATTCGAAATAGCTATTTCCCCGCGTCGCCGTCACGGTGGAGCTGATCGGCACCGGAACCGATATCAAGCCGGTCGAAATTAATGTTCATGCGTGACGTAAAGTCCCTGTTCGCTTCGCAGAAGAAGGCTGCGTGCGGGTCGTGGACTCCGATACCCTTCGGGGTGTAACGCCGGGATGCTGCGGTATGGTTCGCTCGTCATCGTGGACGCCGTTGGTGTCTGCGAGCGGATAAGAATCGATTCGCGGCCGATGGAGAAAAAGCCGAACGTGGCATTTGAAAACTCCTCCAGGTTTGTTGCTCTCGGCAACACCGAAGAAGACCATCAATCACATCGATCGCCGGTCTCGCGCGCATGGAACGCCGAATGAGCGCCGAGGATGAGAAGAAAATCCGGGATGCGACTGGAGGACTTGGCGTAAAAGACCTGAGTCATCGCCTCCTCCTCGAGGCGGTAAACAACCCTGACAGACATCTGAGAGTGTGAAGGTCGATCTTAAGATCCCATCGGATTCTGACAGAGCGATTCCGGACAAATTTCTGAAGACAGCAGCGGCAAAGACTATTCAAGAGGCCCTCAAGCCGCTTTCTGGCGATCCCAAGTTGAGAAATCTTCTGGTAGAGATCAAAAAAGAAAAACGAAATCACGATTGACCATGTGAGCCTCAGACCAGACATACTTAGCCGGTTTTCAGAGGCCGCTTTGGAACGCGAAAGGCATCATCCAGTCATCCTGAAAACTAATCCAGAACAACAAAGACGAAATCACTGCTCTGCAAATTCTCTACAGCGCCACAAAGCGCGCCTCACGTTCGAAAATATCAAGGTCCTGCCAACGTTATCGAAAGCCGCCATATTCTGAACGAATCCCAACTCTGGCGGGCATACGGAAGCACTGGACATATCGAAATGCTCAGGCGCGGTAAGTTGCGCCGGATACTAACAGATTCTGGTTCCTCTCGTCCGTTTCTTGCTATCCATCAAGATAACGAACTTGTTCCGTTTCCATATAGCGAGTGGAGAGGCAAAACTTATAAAAACTTGGGTGCGTACTGAAAAGAATACAAGAAGAGGTTCACTGATGAACAGCGCCGTTGGTTGCATACGATCCGCGACCACATTGCCGCGAATCTGAGTATAGAGACCGATGACTTCGACCTTGTGCCGTTTGCCCAGGAAGGTGGAATAGGAAAAGTCCATCAAGTGTTCGGGGAAAAGCTGAACACGATTATTGAAGAATTGAACGGGACGTTAGTAGCTTGAAAGTGATGAGCGATTCATCAGACAGTTGATCGTTAAGCCACCTCGGCGAGGTGCAAAACGATTAAACGCGCAGCTTCCAAAAGATAGCGTCCTGTTTCAGCGAAAGAACGTGCCTTACATTAACATCAAAGCATTTGAATCCGGCCATCCAGAGGAATTTGCGGCTCCCGGCGATTATCCAATGTGCAAACGTGATGATGTTCTCATTGTGTGGGACGGTGCACGCGTGCAGTGACATCCCCATGGTCGTGGTGTATCCGGTTATATCGGTTCCACCCTGGCAAGAGTCTATTCCAATGTGGCAGATAACAGCTACTTGTACTATTTCCTCCGGTCTCAGTACGATAACATTAACAGTCGCACTAAGGTAGGAATCTACATGTTCGATCCTACGATCTTCAACATGCCGTTCCCGTTGCTCCTTTAGATCAACAGAAAACGTATCGTCGCGGAAATCGAAAAACAATTCTCCCGCCTCGACGAAGCCGTCGTCAACCTCAAACGCGTCAAGGCCAACCTCAAGCGCTACAAAGCCGCCCGTCCATAAAGCCGCCGTCGAAGGCAAACTCACCGAACAGTGGCGCGAAAGCCCATTCGGACGTGGAACCCGCCAGGCGAACTCCTCAGCGTATCCGCCGAACGGCGGAACACAGGTTCGTGGTGGGGAAAGGAAAGTATAGAGGTCTTCTCCGTGCCTTCCCGGAGATACAACCACCCTACGAATTGCCTGAGGGATGGGTATGCAGGCTTTGCGCTGGAATCGCTTTCAGCAGCTTCCTTCATGGAACCTCAACCAAATGTAGTTATGACGACTCTACAACTGAACTAAATTCCCAACATTGCATCTAAGAAAACTTGATTTTGGCGATCTGAAGTTTGCACCAGCCTCTTTAAGATCGAACGTGAAGAGGAATTACTAGTTGTAGAATATTCTTATCATTCGTACAAACGGTAGTCGGAGCCTGATCGGAAGAAGCGCAGTAATTAGACAAACCACTCGTAACCGTTCGAGAGTATGCAGATCGTACTTGATCCGTTTCCGGCTAGTCCAGCAATCGGAGCTATTGCGTGGGCAAACACAATTTGGGATTCAGAGCTTTTCCGCAACTGATTGAACAGAGAGCTGCTACATCTGCCGGACAACACAATATCAGTATGCATGACCGTGCTAGCCACGTTACCACCTGTTACCGCCTTCAGTTGAACAATTATGTATTGTAGCTGAAGTCGAGCGCCGATTGAGCATGGTGGAGGAGTTACAAAAGGAGGTAACGAACAACCTTCAGCGCCGGAACACCTGCGACAATCTATCCTCAAACGCGCGTTCCAAGGCCAACTCGTTCCGCAAATTCCAAACAACAATGAGCTGGCAAGTGTGTTACTGAAAGAATTAGGGTAAGGAAAAACTCTGAAACCAAAATTGCTGTGGCAAAAGGAGAGGGTATGTCAAAACAACGAGGGAAAACGTCACACATGGAATTACAAAAAAGACTGCTCCTTATTTCAGGTTCTTAAAAGAACAAAGGAAATTAAACACTCCTACAGCTATTTGAGAAGTCTGGGTTTGACACAGTGGAGTGTTCATGAATTTTATGAAGAACTTAGTCGTGAAGTCAAAGCTTCAAAATCATCCAGCATCGACCTTAACGATACCGATATCTATTTGGAAGTCGCTCCGTAATGAGACTAGATAAGCCAAAATTATAAATTCTTCGTAAAAATCTTCGCGACTTCTCTATTGATTTTGATGATGATCTCTAACAACCGTCCTCGCCACAGAACGGAGCTGGAAAATCTAATGTGTTGAGGCACTCGTCGTTATTTTTCGAGATCTTTGATCTTGTAGGCTCCAACATTTCCATACCAACTTCAGTATCTATGTCGTGGAAATAAAGTAGAAATTGATGCAGACCCAAGTAGGGGAACAAAAACGCGGTAAAAGTAATAGTGAATGATCCGGTTTTTCCTACTCAAAGTTTTCCAGTGAACCAAACCGCCCCTATCTACCTGCAATGTATTTGGGTATTACTCTGGCCTGAGTAATCGCCTTGAATCTCATTTTGACAAACATCAAGAACAATTCTACAAAGCGCTTTTACAAGAATGCATCGTGCTAAGCGCCCACTTCTTGATACCATGCAGCTATCTATAGTCAATTCGTGCTGATTTCCTTTAGCGAACAAAAACACTGATATACCGATGCTTTGCTTTTCTTGAGAGAACATTTAGGGATAGAGGGTTTAGAGTCAGTCCTCTTTATAATGAAACCTGGCTGATTGAGCAACCAAGGAGATTCACGATTTTGGAATGCCTGAGGCGTATGTTCGAGAGTAGACTTCTTAGATAAGCTATATGGACTGGCACTCGCACCTATGACTAACCCATAGAATTACTATCGGTTTGCGGTAGTCGACTATTCAAGAACATTTGTATCTCTACATCTCTGGGCCAGAGGAGCTCGTGACAACTCGCAAGTTTCTAACCAACACAGAAAAGATTCTTAAAATAAAAACTCTGGAAAGTACATATATCTCCGCACTCATCAAAGAAGTTAGGATTAAAGCTAAAGTCCAAATGTGGAAGGGGCACTAACCTTTAGAGAGCCGAGTGAAGGAGAACAACAACTTTTGACTTGTTCTTGGGGTTGCTGTTTTACTAAAGAAGAAGAATCTCTTTTCTTCTAGACGAACCTGGATACTCACTTAAATCTACATAAAGCATCAAGTATCTTGATCTATTGAAGCAGGTTGTAGGCGAGCAGGAAACGAGCCACATAATTATGGCTACTCATGACCCCCTTGTTATTGCTGGGCTCACAAAAATCACAAGTACAGATTATGCGGAGAGAAGATGAAAGTGGGCATGTCATCGCTCAAACCCCGGAACAAGACCGAAGGGCAAGGATTTGCCGTGCTATATTAAAAGTGAGTTATTTGGGCTTCGGTCTTCCCTAGACCTCGATACTCTCAAATCGTTAGATCGGAAACGACCTTGCCGCGAAACATTCCCCTTACGCATGAAGAGAGTGTGAACTTGAGCGGCTAAATTCAATCCTAGGGTCTTGATTTCTCTAGGTCTGTTCACAGACCCCCTCTCTCATGAACATCTTTTGTTGAAGCTATGACCAAAGCACTTGAGTATAAAGAACTTGCGAAGCCAATTCCAACCCCAGAAGAACAAGAGAAGAAACAAAAGATACTTGCATTGAAAATAGTCAGGAATTACAGAAGGTGGCAGCCTCAATGAGGTTTATTAATTTAGGTAAACTCGACCATCACCTGAATGGGAGAAAAGCGCTAAACAAGCTAAGAGTGCAGTAGAGGCAGTTGATGAGGCGCTCAGCTGCATTAAAATCTCTGACGTCTATTTGGTCAAATCTCAAATCTGATTTAGAAAACTGTCGAATAAAAGTGCTGCGTATTGTGAATCAATCACAGAAAGTTAGATCCGATAAACAAGTTGATCATTTCCGGCCCAAAAATAGAGTTGGAGAAAAAGATTGTGAGAAGCATCCGGTTATTGGTGGCTTGCTTTTAATTGGGAAAACTTTCGTTACTGTTGTACATACTGCAATAAAGAAAGACGACGGCTCACATGACTCACAAACAGTTGGTGGAAAGGGTGACCGGTTTCCATTATTGGACGAGTCAAAAGATGCTATTCTCCAACCGGCATTATTTCGATGAACAACAACCTACATTGAAGTTAGATCCAACAGTGGAAGCTGACCCGGGGTTACTTTGGTTTGATGATTTGGTAAGGGAGCCGGCCTGCTAGGCTTTTGAAGAAAACGCTCCTTGGCCTTATAGACGAGGGAAAGAACAATCGATTTATCACCTGAATCATACTGATATCAAAGAAGCAAGGCAGGCTGTTTGTAACACTTGCAAAGAACTCATTGCAGAAGGAGATGCAGCCTGTTGCGGAATACGGCCTAAGGTTCCGCAGTTGCAGAGTCGAAGTTTAAAAAAGCAATCAAAGCACTGGTGGAAAAACTGAAATTGATGCTGAGAATACTCCTCAACTGCTCGATCCACTGTTATGGGTCTTAGTTGCATGAAAGCCGCCCCTGGTTGGAACAGGTAAAGACTACATGATGGATATATAACTGAGGTTTAACTTGACTGAAGATAATCATACCAATATCGTTCAGAAACTCTGAACTATTGTAACGTACTCCGCGACGACGGGATGAGGCGCTACGGCGATTACGTCGAGCAGTTGACATATTTGCTGCTTCTCAAGATGGCCGACGAACACCAAGCCGCCTTACAATCAGAAAACTCGGTTCCGGAGAAATATAGTTGCATCTAGTTCGCTGAAAAAGGACGGCGATGATTTGTTCGACCATTACCGTCACACCCTAGAATCCCCTCTTTGGTTAATGAAAAATCATCTCGGTCTGATCTTCGGTAAATCCCAAAACAGAAGTTCCAAGATCTCATAAGTCTGTCGGAAGCTGACCGTAGATCTAATCGACAAAGAAAACTGGTCCGCGATGAGCGCCGATGTCAAAGGCGATGCGTATGAAGGTTTGCCCAAAAAAGAACGCCGAAGATGTGAAGGGCGGTGCGGGCCAATACTTCACGCCGCGTGCGCTGATCATCCAGCCATGAAATGGACTGCATTGCACCAAACTCAAAGAAACGATTTGTGATCCTGCCTGCGGGACCGGCGGTTTTATCGCTGCGGCGCATGATTATCTCATCAGGCACAATCCGAATTTAACCAAGGAAGAAAAGAAGCTCAAGGGTAATACTCTTAAGGGTGTAGAGTTGGTGCAAAGGTATGGGGTTGCGCGGCTCTGCGCGATGAACATGCTTCTTCTTCACGGCATCGGAAGCCAGGAGTATGAGCCGGTTGAGATTACTGATTCGCTGTAGCCAGTCCAAAAGAGAACCCGACATCGTGCTCGCGAACTCCTCCTTTCGGTAAGAAGTATACATCACAATCACGGGTGCAGAGGTTGAAAAGGCCTCCAAAAAAAGAAACCTATGAACGCGACGACTTCTGGTCAATAACGTCGAACAAACAGCTTAAATCCAGCACGTCCGGACATTACTAAAAGAACGGTCGTGTTGGCATCGTTGTTCCGACAACGGGTGTTATCCGAAGGCGGAGCGGGGTGAGACGGTCCGGCGCAAATTTTTGCAGCAATGTGATGTCCATACCTTGCTCGCCTTCCCACTGGGCTGTTCTATGCTCAGGGCGTGAAGGCCAACGTCCTCTTCTTCGACCGCAAACCAGCTGCCGAAACACCGTGGACAAAGAAGCTCTGGATTTATGATCTGCGCACCAACACTCACTTTACCCTAAAGACTAAAAACCTTGAAACGTGAAGACCTGGATGAATTCGTAAAGTGTTACAACCCCAGTAATCGGCATGACCGAAAACCAACCTGTCCGACAAGGAATCCTGCACCAGAAACGGCTGGCGCGCCTACGATTATGAAGAACTGGCTAACCGCGCAGACAAAGCCAGGCCTCGACATTTTCTGGCTTAAAGACGAAAGCCTTGAATCATCTGAAAATCTTCCCGACCCTGAAATTCTTGCCCAAGAGATTGTCGTAGACCTCGAAGGTCTCCTTAAACAATTCAAAGAGATTGCTGCTACCGACCTGGGTGAAGGGAAGAATTCAGAACGATGACGGCCTTGCTCGCCTGCCTCATGCGCGCGGGGGAATGTATATAAACAAATAATTGAGGTTTGGTGTTTGAAATATGGTTGGTAAATACTTAAGTGGGTTCATAGATGACAAAAGCGGAGAGTGGAGAATGGAAAGTGGAGAAAAGCCAGAGGAGGTTTGGCGGCTAAGTGAAAGGATAAGAAGGATAAGATTGTCAAAACAAGGAAGAATGGAAAAAACAGCTCACCGTAGGCCTTCTACATTACACGCGAGAAATGGAGTGAAGCCTTTACCGGCAAATACAACGGTACAAGGGACAGGGTATCTACCGGTGTATCTGTTGCGGCCAGGAGTTGTTTTCCTCGGACACCAAAGATTCGGGCACCGGATGGCCGAGATTATTGGGCCCCCGATTTCAGAGGATAGCGTTGAGAAGAAAATGGACCGCAGCGGTTTCGATATCCGAACCGAGCGTCTTGTGCAGCCGGTGTGATGCCCATCTGGGACATCTCTTCGATGACGGTCCCGAACCCACAGGGCCAGCGATACTGTATTAATTCCGCGTCATTGGATTTTGAGAAAAAGAAATAGCGGATTTTTTCGAATGCAATACCGGCGGGGTAGTCCCAGTGACATAATAGGAACTTATCCAAAACCCAATAATGGGCAACTGATCCCAGCATAGTTCACTTCTCATGTAGATGGCAAAATCTTACAATGCGTACAACATGAAGATTAACGCGGTTGACAATAAATGCTTTTTCAAAACTATCAACCGAACCTCAAAGCAGCAGTCGGACTACATATCGCTTACTATAACTTCTAAGGGTTCATGGTACACTGCGCACCGCTCCCAGCAATGGCAGCTCATGGAAATTACAGATCATGTTTGGTCGTGGGGTGAGTTACTAAATAATTAAGGAGATTAGTAATGGAAGACGAGAAGGGTGCCGAGGAAATGCGTTAAAAGAAATAAAAGAAGTCTTGAGATCGTATCAATCAATCATTGAGCTCTATTGATAATGCTCTGGAGTTTTTACAGAAAAACAGTACGGTTATACGCCCCAAGAAGAAAAGAGAACGAAATAAAAAGCAATTCAAATTAGAGTATCTTCGCCCGGCGGGACACCTTGCATTAGCACATTTGGCAAAAAGAATTCATTTTGCAAACCGACGCGCGTTGGTCCAGTAGTGGGGGGCGTTACTGTAGAAGTAAACGATTTAACCTATTTGACAGTGTCAGAAAATGTGGCAGGAACTTCTTCCTGAAATCGAGTTTTTGAAGGCAATTATCGATAACGCACCCTACACCGGATATTGAGGATACAGAATTATCCTCTTTCTGATTTGTCACCCCAATAGCGACAAATGTTAGCCGGAAGTAATAGATTCTCATGTTGTTTGTGAAAGATCTATCATTATGATACAGTTTTTGCATTGATTCAGTGGTCTCAATTCTGATAAAAGGCAGAAACTGAATAATAATTTTCAGCATTCCCAGCAGCAGCTCACCATGTCGTCTTCAAGCCCGGTGAACCGCGATCGCCCGTTAGATTCCGAAGTCAAGTTAAGGGGCTGGGAGCCGTAAGCGGTCAGACCAAACAAACTTATTGAGTGCGCAGTGAACGATGCTGATGATTGCGCCCCCGTCCGGCTCATTTCACCCAGCCACCTCGGCGGTCCCTCGCCGGCGCGCGCCTCGCGTGCACCCTGTGCGCCGGCCCGATCCATGCGGCGGCACGAAGCACAGCCGTCACCACAGACGCCGCAGCGTGAGCGACTCACCATCGCGCCCGAAGAGGTGATGACGCCGTGGACCGGCGATCTCGACCGGGATGATCGAGCGGCGGGTCATTCGAGTGCTGACGGTCTACAGCAAGACGCTTCTATTTTGTGGACAAGGGGGATCCAGCGCGGCACGACCTACGACATCTTTCGCCTGTTCGAGGCGGATCTGAACAAGAAGCTGGCCAAGAGCAAGCAGCTGAAGCAACAAGCATATCAAGGTGCGGGTGGTGTTCATTCCGGTCGCATCGGGGCGACTTGCTGCAGGCGCTGGCTGCCGGCAAGGGCGATATCGCGGCGTCCAACCTCACCATCTCCGAGGAGCGCCGAGCGCTGGTGGACTTTTCCTCGCCGGTGTATCGCAACGTCAGCGAGCTGGTGGTGTCCGGACCCGCCTCACCGGCGGTGTCCAGCGTGGACGATCTGGCGGGGAAGGAGGTCTTCGTTCGCGCGTCCTCCAGTTATTACGAGAGCCTGATGGCCCTCAATCGGCGTTTCGCCGCCGAGCGAAGCCTGCCGTGATCATCAAGGAGGCGCCGGAGACGCTGGAGGACGAGGATCTGATCGAGATGGTGAACGCCGGACTGATTCCGCTCATCATCGTGGACAAGCACAAGGCAGACTTCTGGAAGCGGATCTTCCCCAAGATCACGGTGCATGACGGCGTTGCCGTGCGTACCGGCGGAGACATCGCCTGGGCGATCCGCAAGGGCAGCCCGCAGCTCAAGGCGGCTCCTCGACGATTTCGCGACGCGCCACGGCCAAGGGACCACGCGCAGGGCAACAGCATCCTGGCGCGCTACCTGAAGAACACGAAGTACGTAAAGGACGCTGCCTCCAAGTCCGAGCGCAAGAAATTCCTCGCCCTGATTGCAGTATTTCCAGAAGTACGGGGACAAGTACCACGTGGACTGGTTGCTGATGGCGGCCCAGGGCTACCAGGAATCCCAGCTCAATCAGGCCGCCCGCAGCCCGGTGGGTGCCATCGGCGTGATGCAGGTCATGCCCGCCACCGGCAGAGGATCTCGCGCGTGGGCGACATCACCCAAACCGAGCCGAACATCCACGCCGGCGTCAAGTACATGCGTTGGATGATTGACCAGCTACTACGGCAAGAGCCCATGACCCAGCTGGACAAGGCCCTGTTCGCGTTCGCGTCCTACAATGCCGGCGCGGGCCGCGTTTCCCAGCTGCGCAAGGTAGCCGCCAAGCGCGGACTGGATCCGAACGTCTGGTTCGACAACGTGGAGTATCGTCGCCGCCGAGAAGATCGGTGCGGAGACGGTGACCTACGTCAGCAACATCTACAAGTACTACATCGCCTACCGCCTGATCATGGAAGCCAGGGAGGATAGAGAGCAGGCCATCGAGAAGATGCAGGGCGAGAGCAGCGATCCGCCCCCGCAACAAGGCTCCAACAGTCAAGCTCACTGACGTGCCTATACCGCCGGTTAGCAAAAACGTTATAGACTCTTACTCGCGTAATCAAGAATCCTTCGAAGATGCCGGATAGTACTGAAAGTGGCAGCATGTCTTCCCTGAAAGTGTGGATCTTTAGTCACCTTGCTTATTCAACATTTCCTTCAAACTGATCGTGCGTTGAATGATGCCAGTCTAATTGTAGTGAGAGCGCTTGCTTCACACGCTTTTCAGGTATACCAACTTCATCCTATTCCACCTCACTAAACCAACTTCAGCAAAGAGTTATTGGACTTTCCCTCGATTTTGTGGACAATCCCGCTCAGGCATAAATGAGCCCGAGGAGGTGTTCCTGACGAGTCCGTGGAACGGTTATGCAGTGGCTCGTGGCATTGGCCAAACCACACTGAGTCCGCGGAAACGGCAAACGGAGCTCGCCCCCGCGAGGTGAGGTTCCTGGCGGCGGAGGAACTGAAGGTGCTCCGCCGAGAGGTAGACCAGCCCGGATGGAGCGGGACGGAAAAAGCATTGATTCAGTAAGCCTTATATGCGAACTTCCCACCGCCCACACTGGTTTTCATACATCAACACCGTCGGCGTCGGGCATATCCGCGGCGAGGTGATGCGGGAACTGGAGCGGCGGTTCGCGCCGGAATTCCGCAACCGCATCGACGCAAGTCGTCCTCTTTCGCCGCCGACGCACGACGAAGTGCGCGAGATCGCGCCGCAACTACCTGGCGAAGGTCACGCAGGCGCTCGCCCGCGCCGGCAAGACAATGCACATTTGACGATGCGATCGAAGCCAGATCGTGACCAACGGCTACAACCTCGCCTTCGGGGCCGGAGTTCCTCAAGCGCTACATCGACGAGCATGCGAAGGTGCCGATGAGCGCACGGTGGAAGACGGATCGCATTTCGAGGTCAGCGTCCGCGAGCGGGAGTTGATCGTCGAGCCGGCACCCGGCGCAGCTGCCGTCGGCCGACGGCGAACTGGCGCTGGGCGCCTGACGCGTCCTACCAGGCGAAGCCGACCTGCGCGGGCCCCGGAGTCGTCCTGCACGTTCTGCCCGTTTTCACAGCGTCGCGCCGGGTCTCCCGCCTCTTCGCGCTTGCGCACGCCGTAGCGGTTCGGCATCACCGAGACCATTCCCTTGATTTCGTTGCGCGATGACCCTGCGGGCGGCACCTCCGCGCGTAGAGGCGCTCGGAAGCGCGGAAGCATCGCCGGGAATTCGCGCTGGATGAACTCATGAAGTGCGTTCGCGTTCCGTCCTCCAGGCTACATCACGTTGCAGCCGACGAAGCGTGCGCCGTGGTCGGCGATCGCCTTGACGGTGCGTTCGAGCTTGCTCCGCGAGGAGGAGAAGCCCGGGACGATCGGCGCCATCAACACGCCCGCGTTGATGTCCGGCGTCGACAGCTCGCGGACCGCGCGCAGCCGCTGCAGCGGATGGCGCCGTTCCGGCTCGAGCGCGCGCCACGCGTCCTCGTCGACGGTGCGGAACGCTCATGTGGACAGTGCACCCGGCGCGCCGCAGTCTGATCCTGCAGGACGTCGGCGTCGCGCACGACCATCGGTCCCTTGGTGATCAGGACCGAAGGGCGTGCGTCCTCGCGTCAGCGCCTGGATCGATCGCCTCGAGACTTGTAGTGGCCCTCGATCGGCTGGTACGGGATCGGTCGCCGTGCCGAACGCGACGAATTCTCGCAGCCCACGACGGGCCGATCGAGCTCGCGCGCCAGCACGCCGACGATGTTCTGCTTCACGAGGATGACGCTCGCGAACTCGTCGTCGCTGTTCATCTCGAACTGGGAGTGGTAGCGGCGGGCGAAGCAGTAGTGGCAGCCGTGGGTGCAGCCCCGCATAGGGTTCAGCGTCCAGCTTGAACGGCATCCCTTGACCGGGTTGAGCGCGGAGCGGCAGGCGACTTCCTGATACCGCGCGAGGTCGGCGCGTCGCTGCGCGTCGGTCGAGGGCGTCGGCGCCGCCCTGCTTGACCACTCTCGGCGACATCCCGAGTCGTGGGTTTGCAGGGCGCCGAGGTCGAAGAGCAGCGGATGTGAAGGCATGGGGCGGATGCAGGCGATGAATCTTCGCCCTTTATTCGCCCATGATGCGAGGGCGGACGCAGAGTCCCCGTCAAGCTCGATATTTCGGCTATTTCGGCTTGGTCGTCGGCTTCGTCGCCTTATGTGACGCCTGAGCGCCTGTTCCGCTATGGGCCGAGGTCTTCTGCGCTGCCGGTTTTCTTGTGGGCGCTCGATTTCTTCGAAGACGACGTCCCTGACGACGAGTGAGCGGTCGTCTTGTGCTTGGTATGGTGCGTCGTACTCTTCTTCGGCGTGGTCCCGGTGGCGATGGCCGGCACTGCCAGAGCCAGCGCACAGAAGACGGCGACGGTCCGAATGGCGCTGTGAATCATGAGACATCGCACCATCACCGTCAGGCCGATCGCGGGCCCGCCCTCGCACCCAACCCGATGACCGGATTCACATGGACCACCGCCTGGAGAGGCGTGATTCTTGCGGCGATCGACGATCAGTGGCAGCCGCCGCGATGACGGCGATGCTCGCGGAGCTGGTCAGCATCCCGAGCGAGAATCCGCCGGGTGCCGCCTACGATGCCGTCCGTGGGACGCGCTGGCGCGGGCGATGACGAGTGTCGGCCTGGAAGCCCGAACGGCGTCGAGATAGCGGCAGCCCGGCCCCGCGCCGCGATCGGGCGTTCGTGGGCGACGCCGCACCGACGTGTACCTCGCATCGGCCACTACGACGTCGTTCCCGCGCACTTCCGATCAGTTCACGCCGCGGAATCGAAGGCGGCACGTTGTTCGGACGCGGCAGCTCGGACATGAAGAGCGGGCTGGTCGCGATGCTCTTCGCCGCGCGCGCGCTGAAATCGGCGAGCCGGCGGATGACGGGACGACTCGGGCTTCTCTTCGTGCCCGACGAGGAAACCGGCGGCGCGGGCGGATCGGGCGGCGCTGGCGCAGGCCGGCGAGCTGGCGCGAGGCGGGATCGGCGCATGCTGCTTCCTGAGCCGACGAGCGGCCGCATCTGGAATTCCGAGCCGGGGCGCCTTCACGGGCTGAAGTCACCGTTCGCGGCCGGGCGGCGCACGTCGGGATGCAGCTACGGCGTCAACGCCGTCGAAAAAGCGCTGCCGATTCTGGACCGGCTCTTCGCGCTGAAACGCGAGCTCGACGCCCGCGGCTCTGATTCTCCTGGTCGGCGGGCGCGTCGACGCCGGCGCCAATTTCAACGTCGTGCCTGACGTCTGCCTGTTCACGGTCGATCGCCGCACCAACCCGACGAGGACCTGGAGGCCGAGAGAACGTCGTCTTCTCGAGCTGATCGATCCGCAGGCCGCGGGCGGCCGCGAGACCTCCGTGACGGTTATCCAGGAAGTGCGAGTCGTCGTGCTCGGACATGGATCAGCCCTCGGCCGGACGCTCGCCGACGCGGTGACCGTCGTGACGGGTGAGCCGCCGGTGGCCGAAATGTGTCCCGGTCTGCTGGAGACGCGGTTCTACGCCGCGCGCGGTGTCCCGCTTATGCCTACGGTCCCGGCCTGCTCTCGGTCCTCGCACGGGCCAAAACGAGTTCGTGAAATCGATCGATCGCATGGTGGAGTGCGCGAAGATCTGCGCGCTCGTGGCCGCCGCCATGCTGGGGGCGGATTCGTGAATTTCGACCAGCAGGTGAGGCTCGCGATTTACGAGATGACGGTGAACGACGGGCGCATCCCATCGATCGACGAGCTCGCCGAGTCGCGACACGTCGATCGCGAGCGGGTGGCCGCGGCTTACCGCGCGCTTGCCGATGCCCACGTGATCGTGCTGAAGCCAGGCACCACCGACATCTGGTCCGCGCCGCCGTTTTCGGCCGTGCCGACGGCGTTTCGCGTGAACCCGGCGAAGCCGGGCCGGTCCGACGCTGGCAGATGGTGGTACGCGCCGTGCGCCTGGGACGCGTTCGGCGTCCCCGCCGTGGTCCGGCACGACGTGCACACTTCCCGCCAGATGCGCGACAACGGACGCGCCGCTGCCGTAGCGGCGTGCAGGACGGCTCGCCATTCGGCGGCGGCATCATCCACCTCGAAGTCCCGGCCCGGCATTTCTGGGACGACATCTTCTACACCTGAGCGAACATCCTGCTCTTCCGGTCGGAAGAGGCGGTCGATCCGCTGGTGCGCAGCGCGACACGCTCGCGCGCGGCGCGACGCATGACGATCGCGCAGGCGTGGGATCCGTCGACGAAGTGGCGCGGCACGCGGCTGGATCCGGACTTCCGGCGCCCGACGGTCGAAGAAGCGCGCGCCATCTTCGCGGGCGTCGGGCGCTGGTCGGCGACTCTGGCGGCTCTGACTAAACCTGAATTGGATAATCGGGTAATCGGGTAATTTGGTAATTGATTGAAGATCGATCGAATCAACTCCGCAATCAATTCCCGATCAATTACCCGATTACCCGATTACCCGATTATCCGAATTCGCAGTTCAGAGGAGATAGGCCAGCGCGAATCCGATCTGGGCGACGAACATCATGCGGTACATGTGCGCCCACGAGACGTGGTTCTCCTCGACCGCGAGGTCCTCCGGGCGCCGCAGCATCAGGTAGCAGACGTAGACGCCGTAGGCGGTCATCACCACGCCGAGCAGCTGCAGCAGCCAGAAGTTCCCGGTGAGGACGCCGTGCCACGCGCCGAGCGGAATCATGGCAGAACGGGACGACGAACGACGGCGAGATCATCCAGGCCGCGCGCGGCACGCCGTACTGAATCGGCAGCGTGCGGCATCCGCCGCGCCGATCGCCTTCCATGTCGGCGAAGTCCTTCGTCGTCGTCGCGCCGAGCAGGAAGAGGCCGAAGATCGCGCTGATGTACCAGGGCTCGACGCCGGCGATGGTCTTGACCGACGACCAGCCCGCGACCTTCAGCAGCACGCCGCGGGGATCGGCGATCGTGACGTTGGCCCAGATGCCGAGCCGCTTGGTCCGGAGCGGCGGCACCGAGTAGCACGAACGTGCAGACCACGGCGATCAGGACCAGCCAGAAGCACTCGTGGCGGCCGCGCGGGCGCGACCAGCCACGCCAGCACCAGCGCGACGGCGTAGGTGATGACGGTGAAGAGCCACGCCTCGCGCGATCGACAGCCGGCCGCTCGGCAGCGGCCGCTTCGGCTTGTTCACGCGATCGATGTCCAGGTCGTAGATCTGATTCAGCGCGTTGTTGCCGGCGTTGAGGACCGCCGCCATGAGCGATCCCAGCACGCCGGAACGAGCAAGCGCCGCCGTCCACGGTCTCGCGCGGCGCGCGCCCGACCGCCGTCAGCGCGCCGGACGCGAAGCCGAGCGCCGGAGCGACGAGCGTGAAGGGGCGGCCGAGATCGACAGTAGAGCCCGGGCCGGTCGGCGTCATGCGCGGAAGACCAGGGCCAGCGCCACTCCCGCCGCGATCGCGGTGTTCACGAAATTCAGCATGTCGTTGTTCAGAATACCCGGTCCTTCGAGTGTCGCGCCGAGCGCGCTCTCGACGAGCGCCCCGACCGTCGGCGCCGACGACGATCGGAACGATCAGCGGTCGAAGGGATGAGGCCGAGCGCGCGGCCCGAGTGCCGCCGAGCGCGAGGCGCCGCGACGATGCCAGCGGCCGTGCCCTCGAGCGACATCGCGCCCGGCGTCCCGGGCTTGCACGCGGCCGAGACGGCTGCTGACCAGGATACGTAGCCGCGGCCCCACGCCTTGCCGATCTCTGCTCGCGACGCGTCGCTGCCGCCGGCGGCGAAGCGCGCGCGACCAGCGCCAGCAGCGCCGGCGGATCGCGCTAGGGCGTGAACGCCGACGCGGCGGCGGCCACGGCCGCGACGCCGCGTGTTGGCGAACGCGTTGCCGGCGCCGCGGCGGACCGCCGCGCTCTTCGGCGATGCCGAGCAGCGTCTCGCCGCTGAGCCTCAGGCGCGGAGGCCAGCGTGGCGACGAGAAACGACGGCGAACAGCAAACGTCCAGTGCGGCGCCGCCGCCGCCGCGCGTAGATGATGACGCCGACGATGCGCGCGCGACCGATCGCGCCCGCGACCGTCACCGTTCGCGCCCGGTAGCCCAGCCAGGGACACGATACGTCCACGGCGTTGGACCGCAGGCCGCGCGCGGCACGGTCACGAGCTGTAGCGCCGCACGAGAGGCCGAGAACGCCGCCGCCGACGTCGAGGGTCGCGATCCACAGCGTCGCGGCGGCCGCGAACGGGACGGAGATGCTGTCGCCGAGTCGAACCGGGGGATGGCGGTCTCGACACGAGGCCGCGGCGCGATCGCCGCCGCCGCCCGCGGCGCCGAGGCACCGCGAACGTCACGGGAGGCAGCGGCGTGATCCGGCCGGCCAGCGTCCACACAGCGCCAGCGTGACACCCGCGATGCCGCCGGCCACCGCGCACGCCAGCATTCCGCGCCACGGTCTTCTCGCGGTTCCATGGCAGCGCCGCCGATCGCACGCGCCGCCCGACCAGGGTGGCGGCGCCCAGATGCTCCGGGAACGCGAGAATCTGCCCAGGCCGCCGCGACGAGCGATGACGAGCCGGGCCGGAAAACATCAGTGATTGTTGCGCAGCACCGCTGCTGGATGGAGATCGGGATGCCGGTGGGAAAAAGCCACGCGCGCGTGATCGGAAGGCGCATTGCAGGCGCCGGCTGCGCCTGACGCGGGGAGCAGCACCGCGGCGTTGAAAGGCGACATGGCGAAGCACGCCAGGACGCAGGCAGCCTGCCACCACGTCGAGTACTCGCAGTGCCAGCGAGAGCAAGAAACAGCCCGATCCACGTGGACCAGCTGCCGCGGCGGTTTCCGAGATGGGTCGTCGTCACGATCGTGAGAGCCGAAGTCAGCGTGCTCCTGATGCCGTCCGAGAGCGGGAGGTGATGACGTAGCCGAGGTGCGGCGCACCGCATCGGTGCCGTCGAGCGACCAGTCGCGCCCGAAGATCTCCACGGCCCCGCGCTGCCAGCGAGCTGGCGTTCCTCACAGCGACTGGCGCACCCGGCATTCTTCCGCGAGTCCACAGCGCGCTGGCGACCGCGAACGGCATGCGGCAGGCGCGGCGGCCGTCCGTCTGCTGGTGCCGCACGATCACGAACGCCTTCCGCTGCTGCCGGGGCGTTCTCTCCGCCGAGCGAGTAGCTGGATCCCGGACCGCCGGCGACGGACCAGCGCCCCACGCGCCTGGCGGCCACGTCACTCCAGCGTAGGCGAACGACCGAGTTGGCGTTATGCTCGGGACCGACGAGCGCCGGCAACCGCCGTCGTCCAGTTGGACCGGGCGATCAGACGGCCCCAGCCGGGTTGCCCTCGTTGTGGCGGATCCCGCGCAAACCAGTTTCGCCGGGATAGGCATACCCGCACGATGGGCGATCCCGATCCCAGCACCGCTTCTCGGCCAGACTGATCGGCGGCGACTTTCGTCCGCTGGTAGTCGTTGTAGCCGCGATCGGCGTCGTCGGCTGATCGCGCGGTGCGCGTGGCGAGGCAGCCATCGAGGTGTGGTGACGAAACGGCTGATTCCGGCCGCCCCGTGCCGCGGCGATGTCGCATTCCGCAGCCCGCCGACATTACGACGTCGTCAAAATCCCTGCCGGCGCCGCTTTGCCAGATGCTGACGAGCGCAGCGGTGTGGACTGCGAGCCGCTCGCATCCGGCGGCAGCGCGTCGAATGCGTCGCGCGGCATTCCGGACGTCGCCGTCGAGCGGCGTGCGCCGATCGGCCCGCCGCCAGCGGCTCGCGATGGCGCGCTGAAGACGACGACGTCGTGGCCGCGCCCAGTCGGAACTCGCCGTCACGATCGAGCGCGCGGCCCGGGCGCTGCCCCGTCCTGCCGGCACGAGTGAGGACACGCACGCGTCACGCCCTCCAGTGATTCTGAGCAGGTCCTCGATCGGTTCGGTATCCAGATCGGATCGTCGCCAGGTCCAATCCCGGGACGCTGGCGTGGATGCGGGCCCGGATCGCCGCAGCAGCAGCGGCGTGTCGTCCGGGCGGTAGCGCGCCGGATCGACGCGCACGCTCATCGGGGACGCGGGCCCTGGCGATCAGCTGTCGAGCAGATCGCGAATGGCCGCATGGCGGTGCCCGAGCAGACGTTGAACGGTCGCGCTGGCTTCGGCCGCGCTCGAGGATCGACCGATGAGGTGCGCGGACGGTGTCGCGGACGTCGGTCAGATCTGCGTCTGGCGTCGAGGATCTGCCGACCGAGATTTCAGGCTCCCATTTTCCGCGCTCGATGTCGGCGATGCGCCGGGCGAAACCCGGAGGCGGCGAAAAAGGATCCTGGCGCGGCCCGAAATGGTTGAAGGCGCGGGCGACCGTCACGGTGACGCCGCGTGCTCGATGGCGTGGCCAGGACGAGCAGTTCCTGCGCCAGCTTGCTCGAGTCGCATGGACTCGAGGGCACGAGCGGGTCGATCCTCGCCGCAGCGCGCTGATCCGCGTGGCGCGTAGACCAGCGCCGAGCTCGGGATCAGGACACGCGAGACCTCGACGCCGGGTTCGCGCCGTAGCGCCATCGAGGGAGATGATGCGTGCCCCGGACGTTGGTCGCGAACGTCGATTCGAGCCTGCTCCGGCCCCACCGCCGACGTGCACAGCTGCCTGGCGCAGGCATAGCCGGCGGACGGCTGACTCGCGGATCGCCGTTCGCACGGCGTCGCGATCGAGAAGGTCGGACCGGCTTCCCATTCCACGCCCGACGATCTCGTGGCGGCCGGCATGGCCGTTCGCATTCGGCCGGCGCCACGCGACGATCGCGGCAGGCTGCCCGGCGCCGTCGCCGACCAGCATGTCCAGCAGGTGGCTGCCCGCGAAGCCCGCGCGCACCGGTGACCAGAGTCGTCTGACCATTGGGAGCGACTACCGCGGAACGCCGCTCAGCGCGCCGTTGAAGGGAGAGAAGTTGCCGAGGCCGGCCAGAGTGAAGGACAGGAAGAAGCGGTGGTCGGCCGATGGGATGGCCGCGCACGGATTGTTGTAGGTCTGGCACTCCATCGCCAGGCCGCAGCACTGGGTGTTGTAGAAACCGGTGATGCGCTGCTGGAGCATCGAGCCTTTCATGACGTCGTAGTTGAACGAGTAGGTGGCGCCTGTAGCGATTTTCGCTGGTGCGAACGGTTTGTCGAGGCGTTGATGAAGTTGATCGAGCTGGTCCGGCGTCGTTGAAGCCGGCCAGGCCGGCGATGAACGCCCGCTTGCTCCAGCCGAGCGTGGCCTGCACCTGTTGCAGCCAGCGAATAGCTGGCGCCTGAGCCGTGATGGTGCGCAGCGCGTGGTACTTGCTGTCGAACTCCATGGCCACCGATCCGTTCCACTCGTTGGTGGGAAACGCTCGCACCGCCAGCAGCGACCGGTGAGTAATTGCTCGGCGGCGCCGCCGCCGGTCAAGCGAGCTCTGATACTGATGGTCGAACTGCGCGCCGGCCGGGTTGTTGTAGTAGGTCTCGCTGCAGGTCGATCGCTGACGATCCCCGCGGGCCTGCCCGGCTGGCCCGGCGCCAGCTGCGCTTGGCGTAGAAGCGATTGGTCAGCGCGTAGGTCATCTGCGCAGCCGCTGACGAACCCGTCCGTGCCGTCGAGCTACACCAGGCGTGGTCTGGTCCGGGATGTATGGTCGTGTCCTGCAGGACCAGCGACGGTTCGATCGAATGCTTGAACTTCTCGGCGTAGCCGTTGCCGGGCGTATCCCAGATCCGGTTGAAGACCGGGCCGCACGATCTGAGTCTGGAGCGCTGAAGAACTGGCGGTTCACGACCTCGTTCGACGATCCGCCGGGATGATGTTGCTGGATCCGGCGGCGTCAGGATGCGGCTGTAGAACGTGTCGCGCCACGACACCGTGGAGTTCGCGGTCAGCCACCGCCATTTCTTGAACGGATAAGCGAATCTGCGGCCAGAAATCGACGCGCGGTTGAGGCTCTGGTCGAGCGTCGCCGGCAATTGGGTCTCGAAGTCGATTCCTGGGACGCTCCGACAGGAGGTGCCGCGTATTCGCCGGAGACCGTGAAGTAGAACTGCGAACCGAACAGCGGCCGCTCGTTGCGGGTGAGCGTGACACGCGGCCAGCTGCCCGAGAGGATGGACTGCTGGATCCTGTTGTCGCCCGACACGGGATAGAAGCACTCGCTGTGATCCAGCGTCGCGTTCGAGCGAATAGTGTTCCACGCGCCGACGATGTTGCCGCCGAAGACCGCTGGTTGCGGCTGAGTGTCGTAGATGTTGGTGTTGAAGCGTCTGGGATCGTCGACGATGCTCGAGAAGTAATCCACGCGTGCGCGCGCGCGAAGGCCGCCGCGGCAGCAGCCTGGTTGGCGCCGCCGCGGAGTCTCGTAGGCTGCGCGCTGGCCGCGGAAGTCGTTGACTCGAGCCGCCGTCGAGCGCGTCAAGCTCGTCGCATGCTGATCGAGGTAGGTAGCGCGCGAAAGTTGCCGTCCGAGCCGCCACCGAAGTTATAGCGGTATTCGCTGCCGACGCCCTGACCGACTTTCGAGAACCAGTCGTGTAGTGAGCGTGGCGTCCTGGCTGCGGTCGATCGCCCAGAAGAAGCGCGTTGTGAAGCGACTGGCCGCGGACAGTCGACGCGCCGTAGCGTCGGAGCAGGAAACCCGTCGCGCGATCCTCGCGTTTGGTCGGGTAATAAAGGATGGGCAGTGTAGAACATCGGCACGCCCTTGACCGCTCAATGACTGCGTTCACGCAGCAGCGTGTAGTGATCGAGGTTGAGCACGACCGTGCTCGACGTGAGCATCCAGCGCGGCGTCGGGCTGCAACGCAGGTGCGTGAAGCCGCCCTTGCGTGATCTTGTATTTCTTGGGTCCGACCTTCTCGACCGATCTCGCCGAAGAAATAGACGTCGGTTTCCTGCCCGGCGAGCGGCGGCGGCGCGATCGCGCCGGCCTGACTCGGCTGCTGGGGCTGGAGTCGTGGCGATGCCGGTCGCGTTGTAGAACGTCCCGAGCCGCGTCTTGGTGTTGAACTCGGCGCGTTCCGCCGAAATCCGGTTGGTGCCCTGAGCGAGCACGACGTTGCCCGTGGCCACGCGCACGACCTGCTCGTCCTCGAAGAGCTCCGACCATCTGCGCGTAGAGATCAGACTCCTGAACTGGATCGTGGATTTCGACGTTGCGCCTGCCGGATGTAGTGCTTCTGTGTTGATGACGATGGCCGAGTCGCCTGCTGCTCTGACTGATCGACGCTCGTGGACCGGAGTCGGAGCTGGCGCCGGGCGCGGGAGGCCGGCGCCTGAACGGTGGCGTGCGGCGGATCGGCGGCGGCTGGATGGGCGGTGGCGTTCAGCGCCGCCGCGGTCCACGGCCATCACCACGATGGAAAACAGGCCGCACGAAGCGAAACACGCTCAACAGTGTCCAATCCGAGGCGCCGATTCGCTTGATCACGTCGCCCAGCAGGAAAATGGATCCGGCCACCGCGATGCGCTGCGGCGACGCGCGCCATGCGAGCTCGAGCGCCCATCGGTGACATCGGGCGCAACCGCAATCGACAGCGTCCGGCGCGATATCGCGGGCGACACGCGCCAGGGCTTCCGGATCCGCCGACCGCGGATTGATCGGCCGCGTCAGCAACCAGGGAACCGACCGCCGGGCAGCAGCGCGACGAGGAACATCGCCGCCGACATCCTTGTCGCGCATGGCCGCGAACACGAGCGGCAGGCGTTCGGTCGTCCAGCGCCGCGCCGAGATACGCGGCGAGCGCTGCCGCGCCGGCGGGTTGTGCGGCCGCGTCGCAGCATCAGCTCGCGACCGTCCGGAAGCGTGCCGCACGATCGATTCGCCCGGGCCCGAGTCGCATGCGCCAGCCGCTTCGATCGCCGCGGCGGCCGGCACCGTCAGCGCCGCGCGGCGTCGACGCACTTCGAGGACCTTCAACGCGACGGCGCGCATTCACGCGCTGGATGGCGTCCAGGCAGGCCGACGGCGAAACCCGTCGACGTCAGACGCCGACGTCCGCAATAGCTGGAGCCGCTGCTCCTCGCGCGACGTCCTCGATCGCGCTGAGCGCCTCGGATGCCATCTCGCCGACGACGACAGGCACGCCCGGCTTGATGATGCCAGCCTTTTCGCGCGCGATATCGAGGGCAGCGTGGATCCGAGGTACAGCTGGTGATCGAGCGCGATCGATGTGATGGCCGATGCCACCAGGCGATTACGACGTTGGTGGCATCGAGGCGGCCGCCCAGTCCGACCTCGACGACCGCCAGCTCGACACGGCGCGCGGCGGAACAGCTCGAACGCCACCGCGGTCGTCACCTCGAAGAACGTCGGCTGGCACCTCGAGGACTCCTGTCGCGACGAGCTCGTTCGATGCGCACGTCGCGGACCGCCGGCGACGGCGTCGAGGCAGGTCGCGATCGTCGACCGGCGCGGCCGTCGATCACGAACCGCTCGTTCAGACCTGACGAGATGCGGCGACGTGTAGCGGCCGGATCGATGCCCGCGCCCGATGAGCGCCGGCTGTCGACCATCGCGGTCACCGATCCCTTGCCGTTGGTGCCCGCGATGTGGACGGACCGGAACGCGCGCTCGGGATGGTCGAGCGCCGCGACGATCGCGTGGATGTTCTGCAGGCCGAACTTGATCCCGAACTGTTCGAGGCCGAAGAAGGTAGCGAAAGGGATCCGGATTCTGGCGTGGATGACGTGGATCAGCCCTGCGAGCCGAGCGCGGACAGCTGAGACCGCTGGCGCGGCCTGCGCCGGCTGCACGGTTTGTCCGGCCGAGGCGCCCATGAAGCGCAGCGCATGGGCGATGACGCCTTCATCTCGCGGCGATCGACGACCAGGTCGATCATGCCCTTGTCGAGCAGGAACTCGCTGCGCTGAAAGCCCTCGGGCAGCTTCTGGCGGATCGTCTGCTCGATGACGCGCGGGCCGGCGAAGCCGATGAGCGCTTTCGGCTCGGCGATGTTCAGGTCGCCCAGCATCGCGAAGCTCGCCGTGACGCCGCCGGTCGTCGGATCGGTGAGCACCGAGATGTAGGGCAGCCGCGCGCGATCGAGCCGCGCGAGCGCGCCGCAGATCTTGGCCATCTGCATCAGCGACAGCGCGCCTTCCATCATCCGCGCGCCGCCCGAGCAGCAGACGATGACGACCGGCAGCCGGCCGTCGATCGCGCGCTCGATGGCGCGCGTGATTTTCTCGCCGACGACCACGCCCATGCTGCCGCCGATGAAGTCGTATTCCATCGCGGCGACGATCGTCGGATGCCGTCGATGCGCGCCGGACGCGACGATGACCGCGTCCTTCAGGCCGGTGGCTTCGATGCTCGGCCTTCAGCCGCGGCCTTATGCGGCTTGGTGTCGGTGAAGTCGCAGCGGATCGGTCGAGACGAGGTCCTTGTCGTATTCGACCCACGTCGCCGTCGAACAGCATGCGCAGCCGTTCGGCTGGCGCTGATGCGGAAATGGTGCGCGCATTTCGGGCAGACGCTGAGGTTGGTCGCGAGATCCTTGTTGTAGATGATGCTGCGAGCAGTCGGGACACTTGACCCACAGGCCTTCGGGCACGCGGCTCGCCTTGCGTCTTGTCCTGGGCGGCGATCGGCTTCGGCGCCTTCTTGAACCACGCCATCGGGGCCAGCTTAGCATTTCGGATTGCAGATTGCTGGATTGGCGTTGATTGCGGATTGCGCTAAGGCTGACCTACGTAGGCCCTGACCGTAGCCCAGTGCCCTCAGCGCTAAGCCCTCATCTGCCTGAGGCCTATTTGGTTCGTGGCACGTAGTAGCGCGTGCCCGGCCCCATCGCGCGGATCTGCTTGATCAGATCGTCGAGCGCTTCGTCGCTGCGCGTCCGGAATCGAACTGCGACGTTTCGACGACCAGCAGCGGCGTGCGCGTTGTAATGAAAGAAGAAGTGGTGGTACGCCTCGTTCAGCTCGCGCAGATAGTCGTCGTCGGGCTGCAGCGCGACGCGCTTCGGCGTCGCATGCCGCGCGGCCGCGGACGCGCCGCAGCAGGACGTCGGTCGGCGCCTGCAGGTAGATGACGAGATCGGGCGGCGGCACGTCGCGCGCGAGCAGATCGTAGAGCCGCTGGTAGATGAACAGCTCGTTGTCGTCGAGGTTCAGATACGCGAAGATCTTGTCCTTGTCGAACAGGTAATCGCAGATCGTCGTCTGGCTGAACAGATCGGCCTGGCGCAGCGCGGTCTGCTGGCGATGGCGGTTCAGGAGATAGAAGAGCTGCGCCTGCAGCGCCGGCGCCGGGCCGGTCGGCGTAGAAGTCGGCGAGGAACGGATTCTCGGTTTCCTCGAGCACGACCGTCGCGTCGAGCCGCGTGCCGAGCCGCTCGGCGAGCGCGGTCTTGCCCGCGCCGATCGGGTCCTTCGATCGCGATGTAGCGGAACTGCAAGCGGCCCGATGATATCATCGCGCCGTGAAGGATCGAACGATCTGGAGCTGCGCCTGCTGACGCTCCCGCTCGTCCACTTCTTCGAGACCAGCTTCGGCCGCATCTACGACAAACATTTCATCATCGTGCGCGTCGACGGCGACGGCGCGAGCGGCTGCGGCGAGTGCGTCGCCGAAGCAGGATCCGTACTACAGCGCGCGAGACCAACGAGACGGTGTGGCACATCATCGCGGCGTTCATCGCGCCGCGCGTGCTCGGCGTCGACGTTCGGCCATCCGCGCGAGGTGTTTCCGGCGCTGCAAGGCGCATCCGCGGCCACAACATGGCGAAGGCCGCCGTCGAGATGGCGGCGTGGGATCTGTATGCGCGCGCGCAGCAGGGCAGCGCCGCTGTCGACGCGTGCTCGGCGGCAGCGCGCGACCGCATCGCGTCGGGCGTGTCGATCGGCATTCAGGATTCGCTCGACGAGCTGGTCGAAGAAGGTCGAGCGCGAGCTCGCCGCCGGCTACCAGCGCATCAAGATCAAGATCAAGCCGGGCTGGGACGTCGACGCGGTCGACGATGATGCGCGAGCGCTTCGGCGCCGATTCCGCTGATGGTCGACGCCAACGCGGCGTACACGCTCGCCGACGCCGATCATCTCGCGCGGCTCGATCGCGTTCGACCTGATGATGATCGAGCAGCCGCTCGACTACGACGACGTCGATGCGATCACGCGGCGCTGCAGCGGCGACTGAAGACGCCGATCTGCCTCGACGAGTCGATCAAGACGGTGCCCATCGCGCGCGACGCGCATCGCCGCCGGCGCCTGCCGCATCATCAACATCAAGCCGGGCCGCGTCGGCGGCTTCGCGGAATCGATCGAGCTGCACGATCTCTGCGCCGCGCACGGCATTCCGGTGTGGCACGGCGGCATGCTCGAGTCGGGCATCGGCCGCGCCGCCAACATTCACCTGTCCACGCCTGCCGAACTTTCGCTGCCCGGCGACATCGCCGCCGAGCAAGCGCTACTTCGATCCCGATCTCATCGATCCGCCGGTCGAGGTCGCCGCCGACGGCACGATTGCCGGTGCCGCGCGGGCCATGGCATCGGCGTGGCGATCCGGCGAGGATCGGCTCGACAGCGCGACCATTCGCCGCGACGCATCTCGGCGGCCGTCGATCGCGCGATCGCCGTCATGACGCCGGTTGAAGTCATGATGAGTCGTTTCCGGCGTCTGTCTGGTGTGCGCTCGCGACTCGGCGTGCCGCTTGCTGGCTGCGCCAGCGCGCCGGCGCCAGCGCCAGCCACGCCAAGCCGGCGGGCCGCCGTTCGAGCAGAAGATGGCGTGGATCCTGCGGCTCGAGGATCAGCGCATCCTGCGCGATCCGCGCGGCCGCCGCGCCCGCAGCCGCCGCCGCCACCGGCGCCGGTTCCGCAGCGAGGCAGAAGCCCCGGCCAGTGGCGCCGCCGCCGCCACTGCCGCCGCCGCCGAGATCTGGTGAGGCTGCTCGGCAGATGCGGAAGCGCGAGTTCGCCGCCGCGCCGCGCTCGCCATCGGCCGCGTCGGCCTGGAGGACGGCGTCGCAGCCGCTGGTGCGCGCCTGCTGGCCACGCGACACGATCCGGAAGTGCGGCAGATGGCGGCGTTCGCGCTCGGCCTGATTGGCGATCAGGCGCGCGCGCGATCCGCTGATCGCCGCGCTCGCGGATCGCGTCGCCGCTCGTGCAGGGCAGCGCCGCCGAGGCGCTCGGGCCTGATCGGCGATGCCGGCCGCCGCCGACGCGATCGGCGGATGCGTGGCGAAGGTGGTCAGTCCGGCGCGCTCGCAGCCGCCCGGCGGACGACGACGACGAGCGGCGCGATACCGCGACCGCGGCGCTGCCGGCTCGGCGTGTTCGCGCTCGTGCGTCTGAAGGCCTATCCGGCCGCTGGCGGCCGCCGTGCTCGACGAGACGCGGCCAGCCGCGCGTGCGCTGGTGGCCGGTTGCGTATCGCGCTGCAGCGCGCTCGAGGACAAGCGCGCGCTGCCGGCGCTCGTGACGCTGGCGAAGGACGTCCAACTCCGTACACGCGCGGCGTTCGCGGTGAAGAGGCCTCGGCGCGCTGAAGGATCGCTCGGCGGCTGGCCGCGCGCTCGCCGCTCGCCGCTGACGAGCGGCGATCGCGCCGTCCATCGATCGAGGCGGTTCGCGCGCTCGGGCAAGATCGGCGACCCGTCGGCGGCGCCGCTGCTCCTCCAGCTGATGCAGGACCGCGACGGCGATCCGACGATGCGGCTCGAGGCGGTCGCGGCGATCGGCGGCATGCACGCGATCCGGACGCGCCGGGCATCACCGGAACGCTGCTCGATCTCGACCTGCTGATCGGACCTCGAGCCCGCCGATCCGCGCGGCGGCGCTGCGGTCGATGCGCGGCGCTCGATCGCCGACGAACTTCGTCGCGGTCCTCGTCGGGCCTCGATCCCGATCCGCACTGGAGCGTCGCGCCGCGCTCGCGACGATGCTCGGCGACGCTGCCGGCCGAGAGGGGCTGCCCCGCGACTGAGCGGCGATGCTGACGGACAGCGATCAGCGCGTCGATCCCGTCGGTGCTGGCGGCGCTGGCCAAGCTGCAAGCGCCGAACGCGGCGACCGGTCCTGCTCGAGCGTCTGAAGTCCGACGATCCGGTCGTGCGCGTCGCCGCCGCAACGGCCATCGGCGAGCTGAAGCCGCCGGGCGGCGCGCCGGCGCTGGCCGACGCCTACCGGTTCGGCGCAGCGCGACGCGACCTACATCGCGCGCGCGCGGCCGCGCTCGCCGCGCTGGCGAACATACGGCGCGGCCGTGCGCCGGCCGGTGCTGAAGGCGGCGCTCGCCGACAAGGACTGGGCGCTTCGCGTCGCGCGCCGCGGCGCTGCTCAAGCAGCTCGATCCGTCGTCGCGCCGACGTCGATGCGCGATCCGGCCCGCGCACCGACGACCGCTGCCGCCAGACGCTACCAGGCCGCGCGGCTCGATCATCGCCGCCGGTGTCGACGCAGCGTGTACATCGACACCGATCGCGGCACGATTCAGGTCGAGCTCGCGGTGCTCGACGCGCCGCTGACGGTCGAGCAACTTCATCACGCTCGCGCGCAAGGGTTCTTCAACGGCCTCAGCATCCATCGCGTCGTGCCGAACTTCGTCGTGCAGGACGGCGATCCGCGCGGCGACGGCGAAGGCGGCCCGGCTACACGATCCGCGACGAGCTCGAACGAGCGTCCGTATCCTGCGCGGCACGGTCGGCATGGCGCTCGACTGGGCCGACACCGGCGGCAGCCAGTTCTTCATCACGCACTCGCCGCAGCCGCATCACTCGACGCGAAGTACACCGTCTTCGGCCGCGTCGTCAGCGGGCATGGACGTGGTGGACAAGATTCAGCAGTGCGATGTGATTCGCCGCGTGCGTGTGTGGGATGGAGAGCAGATGACGAACCGGTAGCTGAGGGAGGCTGGAGGCCGGCAATTGGAAGGGGCGACAGCCGCCCCTTTTATGTTACGGGCGAGATCGGCTTACCGTTTCTTGCCGGCCTTCTTCTTCCCGCCCTTGGCTTTCTTTGCCATTGTCTTGTTATCCCCCCTTCATGCTGGGTTTGAACTGGCGAGCGCTCACGTCATCGTCTCAGTGGCTGCCGCCTGGCACGCTCACCCGATGTCGGCGCTCCTACGCACCACTCGACTCAGGATGGTCTCAGTTCGCCATCCTCATACCAGATCGTAGATGGCGGTTCCGAACTTCTGATGTCAAGCTACAAAGTGCGAAAAAGCCGTAAAAAGATCACATGCTCGTGCGGGAGCTGTTGTGCTTCGTCGGCGTGCCGCCGGGAGCGCGAGCGCGATCAGCTGATCGAGCAGGCTCGGGTAGTCTGAGGCCGCTCGCGGCCCGCCAGCTTCGCGTACATGCTGATCGTCGTGAAGCCGGGAATGGTGTTGACCTCGTTCAGATAGAGGGACGCCGCTGTCGCCGGCGAGCAGGAAATCGACGCGCGCCATGCCGGCGCCGTCGATCGCCTTGAACGCCGCGATCGCGAGCTGCTGCACCTCCTGCGGCCTGCGCTCTCGTTGAGCTCGGCGCGGGAATCAACGGTCTGAGATCGCCTCGTCGAGTCATAGCTGTCGCCTGGTAGTCGTAGAACTCGCGCGACGGGATGACTTCGCCCGGCACGGACGCCTTCGGGGTCGTCGTTGCCGAGCACGGCGCACTCGATCTCGCGCGCCTGCGGCACGGCCGCCTCGATCGACGATCTTGCGATCGAATTCGGCGGCCAGCTCGATCGCCGTCCGCAGCTCCGTCGGCGTGCTCGGCCTTCGAGATGCCGACGCTCGATCCGAGGTTCGCCGGCTTCACGAACACCGGGAAGCCGAGCTTCGCGACGATCGGTCGCATGATGCCGCGCTCGTCGCGCCGCCAGTCGCGCATCGAGGACCACGTCGTAGTCGCAGATCGGCAGGCCCGCGGCGGCGAACACCATCTTCATCGCCGCCTTGTCCATCCCGACCGCGGACGCCAGGACGCCGGCGCCGACGTAGCGGAACGTTCGCGAGCTCCGAGCAGTCCCTGCACCGTGCCGTCTTCGCCGTACGGTCCGTGCAGCACCGGAAAGACGACGTCGAGGCCGAGGCCCGAGACCGAGCGTGCCGTGGTCGCTGCGATCGACCGTGAGCAGCGTGTCGCCGCCCGGATGCGCGACGAGATGCGCTTCGCGCGACGACTCGCGTCGGCGCTCGCCTGCGCCGCGTCGGATCACGTCCGCGGCGCCGTGATCATCAGGCGGCGCGCGCCGGGAGCGCCCAGCGGCCGTCCTTCTCGATACGGATCGGCGACCGGATCGTAGCGTTCGGGATCGAGGCTTCTGAAGCACCGCCGCCGCCGACGCGAGCGACACTTCGTGTTCGCCGGACCGGCCGCCGTAGATGACGCCGACGCGCAGCTTTTTCACTCGACTAAACTTAGCACGTGTCGTTTCGGTTTCCGGGTGACGCACACCGAGGGACGCGCGCGCGCGGCGTCGATGACCACGCGCGCACGGCGACGTCGAGACGCCGGCGTTCATGCCGGTCGGCACGCAGGGCGCGGTCAAAGGCGTCACGCACCGCGATCTCGAGTCGACTCGGCGCCGAGATCCTGCTCAGCAACACCTATCATCTGTATCTGCGGCCCGGCGACGACCTGATCGCGCGGCGCGGCGGGCTGCACCGCTTCATCGGCTGGACCAGACCGATCCTCACCGACAGCGGCGGCTACCAGGTGTTCAGCCTCGCCGATCGCGCGGACGATCGACGAAGAGGGCGCGCGCTTCCGATCGCACCTCGACGGCTCGGCGCATCTGCTGACGCCGGAGAAGGCGACCGACATCCAGGCGCAGCTCGGGTCCGACATCGCGATGGTGCTCGACGAGTGCCTCGCGCATCCGGCGGACGCGGCGCCGCGCGCGCGGTCGATGGAGCGGACGCTGCGCTGGGCGGCGCGCGCGCGCGCGATCGCTTGTCGCTCGCGCGACGGGCTGGTCGCCGGCGTCACCGTCGACCAACCCCGGCCAGGCGCAGTTCGGCATCGTGCAGGGCGGCGTGCTTCCCGGACCTGCGAGAAGAGAGCGCGACGCAGACCGTGGAGATCGGCTTCGAGGCGTACGCGATCGGCGGGCTCAGCGTCGGCGAGCCCGCCGACGTCATGTACGACATGGTCGGCCGCACGACCGCCGTGCCTGCCCGACGACCGGCCGCGCTACCTGATGGGCGCCGGCACGCCGGCAGGACCTCGTCGAAGTCGGTGGCGCGCGGCGTCGATCATGTTCGACTGCGTGCTGCCGACGCGCAACGCCCGGAACGGCCAGCTCTTCACGAGCGAGGGACGCATCAACATCAAGAACGCGCGCTACGCCGAGGACGAGCGGCCCGCCGGATCCGGCGTGCGGCCTGCTACACCTGCCGCACGTGTTCACGCGCCTATCTGCGGCATCTCTATCATGGCCGGCGAGATCAACGCGCGCCACCCTTAACACGTTGCATAACCTGCAACTTTTACCTTGACACCCTCCGCAGGATTAGAGAAGTCTATAGGTTTGGACGGTTCGAAACTTTCAGGCATGAGTTCCTTCCAGCCACGATTAGCGTGCTGATTCTTCGCGATGGGCGCAGCGGCGGTGACACGATGGCGGCGAGCCCGTGGCTGCAGCTCGTCCCGTTCGTCCTCGTCCTCGGCATCTTCTATTTCATCATCCTGCTGCCCGATGCGAAGAAGCAGCAGAAGGTGCAGGACGTTTCTCGAGAGCCTCAAGGTCGGCGACAAGGTCGTCACGACCGGCGGCATCCACGGCCAGGTGACGCGCATCAGCGAGCGACGATCGTTCAGCTGCAGATCGCCGACAAGGTCCGCATCGACGTCTCGAAGGCGGCCGTCGGCGGCCATGCAGGGACAGCCCGCCGTTCAGGAAGCTGAAGCCCAGGCGAACGGACTAGGGAATAGCACGAACATTCGCTGGAAGCTCATCACCATCGTCGTGGTCATCGTCGTGTTCGCGGGTGTCGGCGTCATATCCGATTCTCGCGGCGCGTTACTGCACTGGCCCTCAGCCCGGCTGGCTGCATGGAGAAGCAGCTGAAGCTCGGCCTCGACCTCAAGGGCGGCGTCCACCTCGAGCTGCGCGTCCAGACCGACGATGCGCTGCAGAGCTGGAGACGGATCAGGAGATGCGAGCGGCTGCGCGAAGAGCTGAACAAGCGCAGCGTGACGTTCGCCAGCATCACGACGCCGACGAGTCGACGCAGTTCCGCGTCGAAGGCGTGCCGCGAGGAGCAGGACGCCGCGTTCCGGCAGGCGGCGCAACAGAAGTGCAGGCCAACTACGACCGCAGCCCGGGCGTGAACGGCACGTACACGTTCACCATGAAGCCGAACATCGCCAGACCAACTCGCGCGACGAAGTCCGTCGTGCAGGCGCGCGCAGACGATCGAGCGCCGCGTCAACGAGCTCGGCGTCACCGAGCCGAGCATCGCGCAGCAGGGCACCGGACCAGCTGCTCGTGCAGCTGCCCGGCGTCAGCGACGTCGATCGCGCGAAGGCGATCATCGGCTCGCCCGGCCTGCTCGAGCTGAAGATCGTCGAGCAGGGGCCGGCGCTCGACGAAGCGAATCGCTGCTGGTCGACGGCCAGCTGCCCACCGGCATGGAAATCGTGCCCGGGTCGAGCGGCGCGCCCGGCGACACCGCCAGCACCGTCTTACTACCTCGTGCGCAAGGTGGCGGCCGTCACGGGCCGCGATCTCCGCAACGCGCGCCTACGCTCGACGAGAACAACCAGCCGGCGGTCAGCTTCACGCTGAACAACGAAGGCGGACGCAAGTTCGGCAACGTCACCGGCGAGAACATCGGCCGCCAGCTCGCGATCATCCTCGACGGCCGCGTGCAGTCGGCGCCGCGCATCGACTGCGCGCATCTCGACCGACGGCCGCATCACGGGCAGCTTCACGCAGCGAGGAAGTGCACGAACCTGTCGCTGATCCTTCGGTCTGGGCGCGCTGCCGGCGAGGCTCGACTACCTGCCAGGAGCGGACGATCGGTCCGAGCCTCGGCGCGGACTCGATTCGTTCCGGCGTCATCGGCCTCGTTCGTCGGCCTGCTGCTGATCGTCGTGTTCATGCTCGTCTACTACAAGCTCTCGGGCGTCAACGCCGGTCGTCGCGCTCGATCTTCAACCTCGTGATCCTGCTCGGCGCTGATGGCGTACATCGGCGCGGTCGATGACGCTGCCCGGCATCGCGGGCTTCGTGCTGACGATGGGCATCGGCGTGGACTCGAACGTGCTGATCTTCGAGCGCATCAAGGAAGAGCTCGAGGCGGCGCGCGGCGTCGCGGGCGTCGATCAACGCCGGCTTCAGCCGCGTGTTCTGGACGCTGGTCGACACCGCACATCGCGGCGCTGATCTCGGCGGCGTTCCTCTTCCAGCTTCGGCACGGGCCCGATTCGCGGGTTCGCGGTCACGCTGGCTCTCGGTCTGGTGTCCGAACCTGTTCACGTCGATTTTCGTGTCGAAGACGCTCTTCGAGCTCGAGCTTGCCGGCCGCAGCGCAGAGCGTCGCGGCGCTGAGCGATCTGAGCCGTCATGCATATTTTCAAGAACACGCACTTCGACTTCCTCCGCTGGCGCTGGCACGCCATCGTCCTGTCGTGGGTCGATCATCATCGCCGGGCCTTCGTGTCTTCGCGACGAAGGGCATCCCGCAAGGCGTCGAGTTCGCCGGCGGCACGGTCGTCATCGACGCGAGTTCGAGCAGCCGACGTCGGTGCAGCAGGTGCGCGCAGCGCGCTCGACCGCAACTTCTCCGGGCGGCAGGCAGAACGTCGATCGTGCAGGCGCTACGGACGATCCGGCGCAGAACCAGGTGATGATCCGCGTGCCGTACGTCGGGCGCGGAGTCAGGGCAGTCGCTGAGCCAGACGAAGCGACGCAGGTCGTCGCGGCGCTCAAGAAGGCAACGTCGGCGCAGTTCAAGAGTCGTCGGGCACGGAAATCGTCGGTCCGACGGTCGGCGCAGGAGCTGACGAGCAAGGGCATCTGGGCGACGGTGCTGTCGCTCGTCGGCATCCTCGCGTATCTGGCCTTCCGCTTCCAGTTCAGCTTCGGCGTCGGCGCGGTGGTCGCGACGATTCACGACCTGCTCGATCACGCTCGCGTTCCTCGCGTTCTTCCGCTACGACATGACGCTGAACGTCATCGCCGCCGATCCTGACGATGACCGGCTTACTCGACCAACGACACCATCGTCATCTTCGACCGGATCCGCGAGAACCTGCGGTCGATGCGGCGCGATTCGATGCGCGACGTCATCAACGCCTCGGTCAACCAGACGCTGGGCCGGACGGTCATCACGTCCGGGCACGGCGCTGCTGACCGTCGCTGGCGCTGTTCTTCTTCGGCGGCGAGGTGCTGCACGGCTTCGCGTTCACGATGGTCGTCGGCATCATCACCGGGCACCTACTCGAGCGTGTTCATCGCCGCGGCGATCGTGAGCTTCTGGCGCGGGCACGGCGCCGACGCGCGCGGCGCGCGCATGCCCCGGCCGACCGCCGCAGCAGCTCCGGTGCCGCAGCAGCCGCACGCGGAAGCAGCAAGCCGCGCAGCGCAAAGCGCGCGCGTCGTAAGGCGATGATCTGCGTGCCATCCGCGATTCAAGCGGCGCTCCTCGGCATCGTCCAGGGGCTCACTGAGTTTCTGCCGGTATCGTCGACCGGCCGCACCTGCTGATCGCGCGAGCGGCTGATCGGCTTCAGCGATCCGGGCGGCGTGTTCACGGTGATGATTCAGCTCGGGTCGATCCTCGCGGTCGTGTGGCTCTACCGCGCGAAGGTGCTGGACGCGTCACACTGCCTGGATTGCCGTCGCGTCCCGACGCGCGGCAGCTTCGCGTTCATGGTTCGTCCTCGCGACCGTTGCCTGCGCTGGTCGCCGGGCGCGCTCTTCTCCAAGTTCGTCAAGCAGCGTGCTCTATGGCAGCTTCCGTGGTGATTGCCGCTGACGTTCATCGTCGGCGGCGTCATCATGCTGCGTCGTCGAGAACGACTCCGGCCGCAGCCCGACGTCTCGACGTCGACGAGCTGCCGGTGGGCCGCGCGCGCTCGGCGATCTGGCATCGTCCAGGCGCTTGGCGCTCATTCCCGGCGTGTCGCGTTCGGGCGGCACCATCGTCGCGCGCGATGGCCATGCGGGTCGATCGCGCGGCGGCGGCGGAGTTCACCTTCTTTCTCGCGATGCCGACGATGGCGCGCGGCGTTCGCGCACGATCTGTTCGGAGGCGCGGCACGAGCTCGGCGCCGGCGCGCGGCGTCGAGATCGCGATCGGCTTCGTGATGGCGTTCGTCTCGCTCCGCGCTCGTCGTGAAGCCGTTTCTCAACTACGTCCGGCGATCGGGCTTCCAGGCGTTCGCGTGGTACCGCATCGCCGCTCGGGCGTGCGGCGCTGCCTCGCGGCGATCTGCGGCCGCCTGGATGTAGGAACGTAGCATGCTCTTCTGGCTGCGCCGCCAGGTTCATCACCGGGTTTCTTCGTCACTGGTGCCGCTCTTCATCAGCGTGGCGGCGCTCGTATGGATCTTCACGTCGTCGACGGCCTGACGACGCCGCCTGCGATCGCGACCGCGCCGCTCCTGGCCGGCGGATTCCGGTCTCGCATCGTTCGTCGACGGCCGTGCGATCGTGCGGGCCTTCGTCGCGACGAACGTGCTCGGGCGGCGGCTGCTGCATGCGCGGCGAAGAGCCGTCGCTGCGCGTGCCGGTGCTTCAAGACGATCTACTCGCCGCTGAAGCAGTTGGATCGCGGCGTTCTCGCCCGACAACGAATCGGGCTTCAAACGGTCGTGCTCGTCGAGGCACGCGCGCGCGGCTACTCGATCGGCTTCCTGACGAAGGAGTTCACGATCGATCGAGGCAAGGTGACCCGAGCTCCGTGCTGGCGGTTACGTGCCGACCAACAACCTGTATCTCGGCGACGTCATTGTGTGCGACGCGACCGCGCAATGCTTTCCGACATTGCCGTCGAAGAGGGCATCCGGGCATGTCTTTCGCACCGGCATGTGGCGCTCGCCGCCGACCGCGAAGCTATAATCCATCCCTTTGTGCGAGGCGACGATGAGTCTGACAGTGTGGCATAGCCTCCTGGTGCGGCGTCGCCGCGCCGGTCTGGCAGGCGCGCTGCTGTTCTGGTCTGGCTGCAGGGCCTCGGTGTTCGCGGCGCAGGCCCGTAGCCAGCGAGGTCGCCGCGCGGCGGCCGCAGCGAGGCGGCGCCCGGCGGCGGCAGCCGAATCTGCGTGCCCTGAACTCGTCAGACGGTGTCGCTTCCGCGGCGTCGAACGGATCGCACGCTGCTCATGGGCGGACTGGTCGTCGCGGCGCTCGGTCTGTCTTCGGCCTGATCGTGTTCACGCAGCTCAAGAACATGCCGGTGCATCGTCGATGCTGGAGGTCTCGGAGCTGATTTACGAGACCTGCAAGACGTATTCTGCGATCACGCAGGGCAAGTTCATCCTGATCCTCGTGGGTGTTCATCGCGCGTGATCATCGGTGCTGTACTTACGGCGTGGCTGCAGCCCGTTCCGGGCAAGCCGATCGCGGTGACGCTCCGGTCATCCTGCTCTTCAGCCTGATCGGCATCGCGCGGCAGCTACGGCGTGGCGTGGTTCGGCATCCGCGTGAACACGTTCGCCAACTCGCGCGCGGCGTTCGCGCAGCCTGCGCGGCAAGCCGTTTCCGATCTACGCCATCCCGCTGCGCGCCGGCATGAGCATCGGCATGCTGCTCATCAGCGTCGAGCTGTTCCTGATGCTGTGCATCCTGCTGTTCATTCCGGGCGACTACGCCGGGCCCTGCTTCATCGGCTTCGCCATCGGCGAATCGCTCGGCGCCGCGCGCGCTGCGCATCGCCGGCGGCATCTTCACCAAGATCGCCGACATCGGCTCCGATCTGATGAAGATCGTCTTCAACATCAAGGAAGACGACGCGCGCAACCCGGGCGTCATCGCCGACTGCACGGGCGACAACGCGGGCGACTCGGTCGGCCCGAGCGCCGACGGCTTCGAGACCTACGGCGTGACGGGCGTCGCGCTGATCTCGTTCATCCTGCTGGCCGTGTCGCGACGCGACGGTGCAGGTGCAGCTGCTCGTCTGGATCTTCGTCATGCGCGTCGATGATGATCGTCGCGAGCGGCCTGTCGTACTTCGTCAACGAGGCCATCGCCAAGGCGCGCTACGGCAACGCCGACAAGATGAACTTCGAGGCGCCGCTGACCTCGCTCGTCTGGCTGACCTCGATCGTCTCGGTCGTCATCACCTACGTCGTGTCCTACTTGCTGATTCCCGACATCGGCGACGGCTCGCTGTGGTGGAAGCTGTCGACGCATCATCACGTGCGGCACGCTGGCCGGCGCGATCATTCCCGAGCTGCGTCAAGGTGTTCACGTCGACCGAGTCCGGACACGTGAAGGAAGTCGTGACGTCCTCGCGCGAGGGCGGCGCCGTCGCTGAATATCCTGTCCGGCTTCGTCGCGGGCAACTTCAGCGCGTACTGGCTCGGCCTGAGCATCGTGCTCGCTGATGGGCGATGGCGTATTGCGTCAGCCGGCTGCGGCGTCGCGCGAGCTGATGCTGGCGCCGGCGGTGTTCGCGTTCGGCCTCGTCGCGTTCGGCTTCCTCGGCATGGGCCCGGTCACGATCGCCGTCGACTCCTACGGCCCGGTCACCGACAACGCGCAGTCGGTGTTCGAGCTGTCGGTCATCGAGGCGATCCCCGGCATCAAGGAGAGCGATCAAGAAAGAGTACGGCTTCGACGTGCGCTTCGACCGCGCGCAAGGATCTGCTCGAGGAGAACGACGGCGCCGGCAACACGTTCAAGGCGACCGCCAAGCCCGTGCTCATCGGCACGGCCGTCGTCGGCGCGACGACGATGATCTTCTCGATCATCATGCCTGCTGACCAACGGCCTGACGCAGAACCTCGACAAGCTGTCGCTGCTCCACCCGCCGTTCCTGCTCGGCCTGATCACGGGCGGCGCGGTCATCTACTGGTTCACCGGGCGCGTCGACGCAGGCGGTGACCACCGGCGCGTACCGCGCGGTCGAGTTCATCAAGGCGAACATCAAGCTCGAGGGCGTCGAGAAGGCGTCGGTCGACGACAGCAAGAAGGTCGTCGAGATCTGCACGCAGTACGCGCAGCGCGGGATGTTCAACATCTTCCTGACGGTGTTCTTCTCGCACGCTGGCGTTCGCCTTCCTCGAGCCGTTCTTCTTCATCGGCTACCTGATCTCGATCGCGCTGTTCGGGCTGTACCAGGCGATCTTCATGGCGAACGCCGGCGGCGCGTGGGACAACGCGAAGAAGATCGTCGAGGTCGAGCTGAAGGCGAAGGGCACGCCGCTGCACGCCGCGACGGTCGTCGGCGACACGGTCGGCGATCCGTTCAAGGACACCTCGTCGGTGGCGATGAACCCGGTGATCAAGTTCACGACGCTGTTCGGCCTGCTTGCCGTCGAGCTGGCGCGTGCAGGCTGTCGGCCGAGGCGGGTCGGCCGTCGAGCCTCGTGCTCGCGGGCGTGTTTTTCGTGCTCTCGCTGGTGTTTCGTCTGGCGGTCGTTCTACGGGATGCGGATCGGATCGCAGGCCTAGACGCACGAGTGCCGTGGATCGGGCCGTCGGGGCAGCCGCGTTTGGACTGGCCCGTGGACTCCGAGTCGTTCAAGTTTGGCGGTGTCTAAGTCGGCGGGGAGTTTCGTTGACTCCCAGTTTTTAACTGACTATAATCGGCCCGGCCTTGGACCGCGCAGGGCATAAGGGCTCCAGGGCAGTGGTGCGCAAGGGTCGACCGGGCGGCAGGGCAGAGTTTCGAGGAGGAACCCCGTGGCGCATGACATGTTCGGCGACATCGTCGATCCGTCGATCAAGGTGGGATCGAGGGAGCTGGTATACCGTCCCGCTTTCGATCATCGTGCACACCGGCGATCCTCGTGGCGGTGGTCATCATCCCGCTGATGGCGGCCGACGTGCTGCCGGTGCCGCCGGCGATGATGAACGCGTTCGTGGCCGCGGCGCCCCCGCCGCCCCCACCGCCGCCACCGCCTCCGCCGCCACCCGCAGGCTGCGGCGCCCCAGGCTCCGAAGCCGGTTGACGTGAATCCATCAGCCGCCCTGTTGAGGCACCCAAGGAAATTCGGCCGGAAACGGGGCTCGAGCGCGGCGTGCAGAACGCGGTGGGCGGCGTCGAAGGCGGCATCGCCGGCGGCGTCGCCGGCGGCATCGTCGGCGGCCTGGCTGAAGCCCGCCGCCGCCCCCGCCGCCTCCGCCGCCCCCGCGCCGGTCCGCGTCGGCGGCAACATCAAGCCGCCCACGAAGACCAAGGACGTCAGGCCGGTATGCCCGTCGATCGCGCAGTCGGCCCGCGTGCAGGGCGTCGTGATCATCGAAGCGACGATCGGTCCCGATGGACGCGTGCACGGAAGCGAAAGTGCTTCTGTTCGATCGCGCTTGCTCGACGCAGCGGCGCTCGACGCGGTCAAACAGTGGATGTTCACGCCGACGACGCTCAACGGCACGCCGGTGCCGGTCATCATGACGGTCACGGTGAACTTCACGCTGCAATAGACGAAACAGGCAGACAGTTTGTTCGTAACCGTTAAGACGACAACAGGCTTTCAGGTCTCGTGTCGATGGAGGGTGGACCGTGGATTTAATGTCGATGTATCAGTCGATGGGAATCGTGGCCAAGTGCGTGGCCGTCATGCTTTTGATCATGTCGATGTGGTCGATCGGTGTCGGCATCGAGCGCTTCTTCACCTACCAGCAGGCGCGCGACGCAGTCGAAGCTGTACGCGCCGCAGGTGGCCAAGCACCTCAAGGAAGGCCGTCTGAAGGACGCCGTGGCGCTCTCGACGTCCAAGAACTACCGCTACAGCCACCTCGCCAAGGTCGTGCTCGCCGGCCTGCAGGAATATCAGTTCCAGCAGGAGAGCGGCGGCGGCCTGAGCCGCGAGGACCTGATGGACACCGTGCGCCGCGTCGATTCAGCGCGCGTCGGCGCTGACGGCGTCCGACCTCAAGAAGGGCGTCTCGGCGCTCGCCACCATCGGTTCGACGGCCCCGTTCGTCGGACTGCTCGGCACGGTCGTCGGCGTCATCAACGCGTTCCAGGGCATCGGCGCCAGCGGCTCGGCCGGTCTCGGCCGCCGTGTCGATCGGCATTTCGGAAGCGCTCGTCGAGACCGCGCTCGGTCTGGTCGTCGCGATTCCGGCGGTGTGGATCTACAACTACCTGACCGGCGCGCATCGAGTATTTCAACGTCGAGATGGACAACTCGTCGTCGGAGCTCGTGGACTACTTCATCAAGAAGACCGCGTAGTTGCAGGTTCAGGATCGGTTCAGGGTTACGGCTTCGCGTCAGAGTCTCGCAGCGAGCCCGCGAACCGCTGAACTCCGCAGAACCGCGAACCATGGAGATTTCGTTATGTCAATGGACTTGGGCGGCGCCAAGGGCGGTGTCAAGTCCGACATCAACGTGACGCCGCTCGTCGACGTCATGCTGGTGCTGCTCATCATCATGATGCTCATCACCCCGATGCTGAAGCAGGGCGTCGCCGTGCGGCTGCCCGAAGCGCCGCAACAGCGTCGACAAGCCGACCACGCAGGACAACACGGTGCGTGGCCATCAGCAAGGACGGCTCGGTCTACCTGAACGCGAAGCCGGTGGCCGGAAGCCGAGCTGCCGACGAAGATCAACGAGGCGCTCGAGAACAAGAAGGAGAAGATCGTCTTCATCAACGCTGATGAAGAAGTCGCGTACAGCGCCGTGATGGACGGCGATGGACAAGCTGCGGCAGGCCGGCGTCGAGGACATCGGCCTCATCACCGAGCGACACAAGCGGCGCCATCGGCGGGGGAGGGCAGTAATGGCGCACGCGCATCATCATCTCGGCGCCGACAAAGTCGTCAAGGGCGAGGTCCCGCACGCCAGCGCCGACATGAACGTCACGCCGCTCATCGACGTGCTGCTCGTGCTGCTCGTCATCTTCATGGCGGCCGTCAGCCCTCACGCAGCAGGGCGTCGACATCAACCTGCCGGCCGAGACCAAGAAGACCACCGACGCCACGCCGGACGTCAGCCAGATCGTGCTCACCTACACGGCCGACAAGCGCATCTCCGATCAACAACCAGGACGTGACGTTGCAGCGAGCCTCGAGAAGAAGCTGCGCGACATCTTACGATCAGCGCAAGGACAAGAAGATGTTCATCATCGGGCGCGGGCAACCTGCGCTACAGGGAGATCATCGAGGTCATCGACGCGGCCACGCGCCGCCGGCGTCGACAAGGTCGGTATCGTCACCGAAGGCATGAAGAAAGCGGCGGGCGCCGGCAACTAGCCGCGAACGTCGAGCAAGTTCATTTCACCGGTTTCACGGCCGTCTCTCTTAACAGGGGGACGGCCGTTTCTGTTTAGGCCCCTCTCTCGTAGTAAGGTTGCACCATGCGCATTTCCACCGATTCCCGTCGCGCCGCCGCGGCTCGTGTGCGCGCTGGCGTCTGCTGCTGTTCGTCGCTCCAGGCCCGTCGTCCAGGCGCAGCAGACGGCCGCCGCCAGACGCCGATCGATCAGCAGACCGTCCTGCCGCTCGATGCCGCCATCAGGACCGGGCACGCTGCCGAACGGCCGCAAGTACTACATCCGCCAGAACGGACGTCCTGAGAAAGCGCGTCTCGCTGCGGCTGGCGGTCAAGAGTCGGGTCGCTCGAAGAGGCCGACGATCAGCAGGGCCTCGCGCACCTCATCGAGCACATGGCGTTCAACGGCAGCGCCCACTTCAAGCCGGGCGAGCTGGTCAGCTACTTCGAGCGACGTGGGCGCCAGGCTCGGGCCGCACGTCAACGCCTATACGAGCTTCGACGAGACGGTCTACATGCTCGACCTGCCGACCGATCAGGGCGACGTCGTGGCCACGCGGTCTGTCGGCGCTGTCGGATTTCGCCGGCGGACTGACCCTCGACCCGGCCGAGATCGACAAGGAGCGCGGCGTCGTCATCGAGGAGTGGCGCGGCGGCCTCGGGGCCGGCTCACGGGTTCGCGACAAGCAGATCCCGATCATCTTCTACAACTCGCGGTACGCCGACCGCCTCCCGATCGGCAAGCCCGACATTCTTCGAGCGGCTCCAGCCGGCGCGCCTGCGCGCCTATCTACGACACGTGGTATCGCCCCGAGCGGCAGGCCGTGATCGCGGTCGGCGACATCGACCCGCAGCGCGATCGAAGCCGCCATCAGTTCGACGTTCAGTCCGCTGCGCGGCCGCGCGCGCCGCCGCGCCGGTGCCGGACGGCACGGTGACGCTTCGGCACCCGCTGCTCGTGAGCGTCGTCACCGACCCCGAGCTGACGCGTTCGTCGGTACAGATCGTCCGCAAGCAACGCCCAGGCTGGACGACCGGCGCGTCGCCGACTACCGGCGCGTCGCTGGTCGAACGTCTCGTGCAGATGATGCTGGACGATCGGTTCGGGGAGTTGTCCAGGAAGCCCGACGCGAAGTTCCTCGGCGCGAGCTCCGGCACCGACTCGATCAGCCCCGCCGTGGATTCATTCGTTGCTCGCCGCCCGGGCGCAGGACGGGAAGATCGACGATGCGGTTGCGGCGCTGGCGATCGAGACCAAGCGTGCGCGCGAGTTCGGGTTCACGGCGTCGGAGCTCGACCGGGCGAAGAAGTCCCCTGACCGCCGCCTACGAACAGGTCTACAGCGAGCGCGACAAGTCCGAGAGCGGCTCGTTCGCGCAGGAGCTGCTCAGCCTGTTTCTCCAGGACGAACCGGCGCCGGGCATCGAGTACGAGTACCGGCTCGTCGGGCAGATGCTGCCGACGATTACGGCCGCCGAGGTCTCGGCCATGGCGCGCACGCTGATGTCGGACGACGGCCCGGTTGTGCTGGTGACGTCACCGCAGAAGGACGGCCTCCAGCCGCCGACCGAGGCAGGTTTACGCGCGGCCCTCGGTTCAGCGGATGCGGTCGCCGTTACCGCGTGGAGCGATACAGCCGCGACGCGCGAGCTGGTCGAGAACAAGCCGCGTCCGGCGACCGTCGCGTCGCGCCGCGAGATTCCCGAAATCGGCCTCACCGTCATCAAGTTCTCGAACGGCGTCGAGGCCTGGCTGAAGCCGACGAACGTTCAAGAACGACCAGATCCTCTTCTCGCTCACCTCGCCGGGCGGCGCGTCGCTTGCCCCGCCCGAGGCCTTCGACAGAGGCGGCGCTGGCGTCCAACTACGTGCGCACCTCCGGGCTGCAGGGTCTGAAGGCCCAGGACCTCGAGAAGATGCTGGCCGGCAAGCGGGCGAGCGCGGACCACTCGATTTCGCTGTCGAGCCACGGCATCTCCGGCAGCTCGGCGCCGGCTGACCTCGAAACCGGATTTCAGCTGCTTGTACGAGAATTTCGTCGCGCCCGGCGACGATCCGGAGCAGTTCGACGTCCTGAAGCGTCAGCTGACGGCTGCCGTCGCCAATCGGGGCCGGGCGCCGGGACAGGTGTTCGGCGAGCGCGCTCGAGCAGATCAACACGTCGGACCACTACACGTCGAAACCATTGACCGCCGAGCGCATCGCGTCGCTCGATCGCCAGAAGATGCTGGCGTTCTATCGCGAGCGCTTCTCGAACGCCGCCGACTTCACGTTCTTCATGGTCGGCGCGTTCAAGGTGGACGAGGCTCTGCCGCTCGTCGCGCAGTACGTCGGCGGGCTGCCGTCGAAGCCAGGCGCCGCGCGCGCAGTTCAAGGATGTCGGCATCCGCTTTCCGCAGGCGCCGCAGCGCGACAAGGTGGAGCTCGGCCGCGAGCCTCGCAGCAACGTCGTCGTCAGCTTCTTCGCCGACCCGTCGCCCGATCCGGTGGAAGTGGAGAACGTCACGGCGGCGACCACCGTGCTCGACATCGCGCTGCGCGACATCCTGCGCGAGGACTTGGGCCAGACCTACACCGTCTCGGTCGGCCTGTCCCAGGCGCTGCCGCAGCGGGGCGGCGGGCATATCCGGGTGAGCTTTGGCGCGGCGCCGGAGAACGTCGCGGCGATGACCGAGCGGGTGTTCCAGGAGATCAAGCGGCTGCAGGACGAGGGACCGTCGGCCGACCTGACGAGCCGGGCCCGGGAATCCGCCAAGCGGAACTACGAAACCGCGCTGCAGCAGAACGGATACTGGCTGGGCCGCCTGCAGTCGGTCAAGACCTTCGGACGCGACCCGAAGGAAATCATCACCCGGCCGGCCCGCATCGACGCCGTGACGCCCAGCGACGGTCCAGGATGCCTTCCGCACGTACTTCCCGATGGATCGTTACACGGTCGTGACGCTGGTGCCGTCGCCGCCCGCGTCTGCGGCAACCCGGCCCTGACGAACGCACCTCAAGGCGGACGCTACGCCGAGACCTCCTAGAAGGTATACCGCACGCCCAGCTGGATCTCGCGCAGGCCGCGGCGAGAAGGTCCCGCTGTTGGCATTCGTATAAGTGTTGAACGTCGCCGCGTTGTAGACGAGCGTCGGAGCTGCTGTCGTGCCGCCAATGGTGTAGAAGGTCTGTTGGCCGCCGTGTAGTTGATCCGGTTGAACAGGTTGAACGCTTCGAACGATGCCTCGAGCTTGCTCTTGCCAATCGGGAATGCGCGCGACACACGCAGGTCGACGCTGGCTGGAGACGGGCAGCCGGTATGAATTGCGCTCGGTCTGCGGCAGACGGTTCGTGCCGCCGGCTCCGATGACGCCCGTCTGAACGCGCGTGGCCTGCGGGGCGTTGCCGGAGACTAGCGGTGTGAACGGCGCTCCCGAGGAAACCGATGACCGGCGCGATCTGAAGTTGTCAGCCATACGTTCGATGACTTCGGCTTCCACGGTGTTGAAGCTGAACCGGTGCGGGATGTCGAAGTTCGACGTCGCTTGCTCGAGGCCAGGTGGCGGGATCAGGACGTTGTTGGATGCGGTGAACGTCTGCGACTGGCCGTTGTCGGTGCCTTGGAGTAGGTGTAGCTCGTCTGAATCTGCAGTCCCTGGTGAAGCGCCGGTTCAGGGCCAGGACCAGCGCGTTGTAGCTGGTATCGACGCCGGTCGTGATCTGCGTCATCCGGCCGAAGTTCGCGTTCGGACGAGGGTGTAAGCGGCAGCGTGAGGTCTGGCGTCTGGGCCACCCTGGACCTGATACGCATTGAATACGGTGGCCGGATTCAAATTAGGATCGACGAAGAGCGGAAGGTTCCGTCCCTGGCTGCCCACATAGCAATACGTAA
>ERZ1370068.10962-contig-9615_pt1 | contig 48099 bp, 61 predicted proteins | sample MGYA00561227_ERZ1370068 | MGnify/ENA primary metagenome ERZ1370068 (study PRJEB38410, sample SAMEA6850437) | metagenome | study: Metagenomic assessment of the ecological functions of the soil: analysis of the soil microbiota associated with the... | reverse complement strand
ATAGCGCTTCCAGTTCGATTGTATTGCTGTGGGGGATATCCAGACGTGATTTCGCTACACCAGGCAGGAATAGAAAATATGTAGTTGCATCCGGGCGGTACTTCGCTTACGCCCGGACCGAGTTAAGACTCATCAGGAAATACGAGCAACAACCTCACACGATTATTTATGATGGCGGTAGCAGCGGAGTGAAAGCGGCGTTGCGTGGATTGGATCTCGCCGTTGGAAGAAGGCCTGAACGTAAAGCTGGTATTGATCCCCGATAAAGACGACCGGATAGCTATGTAAATAAAGTAGGCGCCACCGCTTTCAAGAATTTGTGCAGAAGAATAAAAAGATTTCATTCTTTTCCAATTGCAGGTAGCCTTAAAGGATGCAGGTTTCCGACAGTACCAGGAAAGCCGAAGTAGTCAACTCAATTGCCGAAACGATCTCAAAGATCAATAAGGCTGAAGATTTTACCCGCCAGCAGGATTACATCAAGCAGTGTTCTGAGATCCTGAAGATCGATGAGACTGGATTGCATGCGATGGTTAATAATTTCTTCGCGACAGGATTACTTGCGCGAAGGCTACCTTTTGAAGAGGCCCGGACCCAGGGCAAGAACGCCCGGCGAGCTGAAGCATCGGGTTATGATGACGCAACTTTCAACCTGTTGTTCAAAAATCGGGTTGCAGGAAGAGAGATCATGCGAGGTCTCGCTGGGATTCCACGGTGACAAGAGGCTGGGACGGATCGACGCTGGTAGCCCAGCATATGATGTGATGAAATGGTGGACGGGTTTGATCGACGAATAAGGAAGTGCTTGCTCTCTCGATAATTTCAAGAAGGTACTTCAACAAAAGTCACTCATAGCAAGTATTATTGTCAGGTAGTGTAATCTAGGTGAAATCATGAGGCTGTTTTCAATCTGTTGGATGTTGATCAGGGCACGAACGTTAGGCGCGAGGTTCAACAGGTAGCACGGTGCAGCCACTGACTGTTTGGACCCTCAGAGGGTTTATCAAGACCGTTGCGGTTAAACAGCCGAAAAAAGCAGTAATCTTACCCTCAAAACGAAGAAAAGAAAAGCATCTCAGAATGTAAGGTAGATTCAGCGATCGATTATCTCAAACTACCCCGAAAGATAAAACGAGATATTACCAACAAACCAGAAGCCAGACACTGGAAGGCCACCGCCTGTGAGCGGAGCCACGAAATACTTTACTGGTTTCAGGAGACAAGAAACTATTGAAATGAACTGGCTCAAGAAATAAGAACAAGCGATTCTCATTAGATAGTGAGTATCATTAGATCAAGTGAATAAGTAATGAATTGAATGAATAATCAGATTGGCGGATAACCTCTCCCTTTTCCATTCTTTACGCTGCTGCTGCTCTTGGAGGCGGAACTGGAGGCGTGGGCTAAGCTGTCACTTCCTTCCCTTCTTACTGCCCTGGCAGTGTTGAAAGTCGATTCAGTTTTTCATAGGTGGCACCATTGTTCAGCCAGTGACAGTGAACATTAAAACTCTGGAAATAGGAGGAAGAAGCTTGTTATACCTTTATTTCTTTGGGCAACTCCATTCATGTTGTTTCTAGGCTTTAGTGCTTCCTATTGTGGCTCTATTCCTTATTGATCGATTCAGGTTTCCCTCTGATTGATCAGTGGTTAAGCAAACACCAGCTCACTGTTATCAAAATTTCTAAACTCAGGCTTCATGAACTCAAACTCATATTCTAAGACAGACAGATAGGGGCAGAGGACACATCAGCGAACGAGGAAGCACCAGCAAAACGGGCGCGACAGGAGCTGGAAACGGCAATGGAGGGATAAATTTTGTTGGAACTCAACCAGATACCTCTTATCTGACCAGCGCTGGGATGATGTTACACTATCATAATGGATATCAAAAATCTATTTTCAACATTCTTTGTGTTACTACGGGTTCACCATTGTTATCGTGGGCCTTAACATCTTGCGTTTGGTTTCTATTGAACATCTGTTTTGCACTATCTGGCTGGGATCTCCTGACCAGTTGGGTTTTCTCCTGTGTGAGCCACGTCAGCACAGAAGAGGGTTCTCATGACCATTCTGTGCTTTGATCGGGTTGAGGGACCTCTGTTCTGATCATCATGTTATCTTTGTGGATCTACTCTTCTCAAGCCATGTGTTGAAGATCAGGATTAAGTGACTAAAGAACAGCATGGGATGCTCAAATCTTATATATACCATTACCATATTGAAAAACTTCCACTGAGACCACTGGGATACCATTTGCTAACCACCAGGTCAGGAATGTTCTCTTTGTTGTGGAGACTTTCTGGAACAAACATCACAGAGGCTCTTACAAAATATATCCTCAACTCATCATCTAATCCCAATGAAGCATTTTCAAGTATATACCTTCAGGTATTATTATGATGGGATATCCATTTTTTATACAATGTAAAATATGATGACTCCTCCATGACTTTCTACCTGAGATCATTTCCACCACCACTAAAAGACCACAGTTATTATAACTCAGGCTGTTTGGGTTCAGCCTCAGGCTGCGATCAGGTCATAATATATTGAAGCTCGTTCTTTCACCGAAACTCCTTTGCTGCTTGATTAGTCTCATAAGATCACGCAAGTTCATTATTAACGCTACTATTTTCAACGAGGATCGATAAAACTGATGATCAAATTTTAGATCTAACCATCTGCACCCAACTGCGACGACAATTTTTGTACCTCCGTGACCTAAGCGGCACTCTGTAAGTCAGATTTCTTATACCAAGAATTATAGATTTGAAACTTGGATCTAGTTCAGTTTAGCTGTCATGATAGTTATTTTCAATGTGTTTCTCTGCAGGCGTTTCGTCTTCCATCAACTTCTTTAGAGGAGTAGGCCTCTGGTTTGCTCACTCATTTTCAAATTCACACTTATTATATGATACCACAGATATAGTTTTTCAGTTCAAACTCGGGCTAGCCCACCTGGCACTGGTGTCCTCGTTAGCCAGAGCTGGTTATTTTCATTAGTTGCACTCAGCAGATAAGTAAAGGCATGTTTGAAACTAAAAAAGGGTTCCACGCCTGTTATATTAGTTCCTCTTGCATTTCCTTTTTCTTGTGCTCACTTACTTGATAATCCTTTAAGATTAACAACAGCCTCTTCCACTGGCGAAGTAAAGGTTATTATCACCTCTTAGAGGTTTCTGCTTGTACCACCAGTTTCTTTAGAAGAGAGAGAGAGAGAGAGAAGTGGAGGGGCTGTTTAACCACAGGAGGACAGTGATCAGCTCGAGTACGCGTTCAGAAACCTTCCTCTGTAGCTCTTTTCTTTCCACATCGAGGCAGCTGGTTTCTTCATACGTCTGGTTAGGATCCTGAGCGATCAACTCTCCAGGATGGTCTGTTTCCCAGACAAAATACCTGAAAACTTCGAACCTTCCTGGGAGAGACTTATGTAACCTCTCCTCAAATTTCTGGGTGAGCTGGGTTTCAGTGATGTTGGTTTCCTTTTAATCGATTTTGCGGTCTTTTGAATAACGTCTGCTGACTAACGGCTGTGAAAAACGACTGATTTACGGCTGTTTCGATGGAAACAAAACCACGGTTGAGCGGATAAATCACAATACCTTTATATTTTTAATTTTCTATTATAATAATGTGCACGAAGGGCACTGGTTGCCTGTCAAGTTATTTTTATCAAAAAGAATGAATATTTGCTGGGAGACCTCATTCCTAGGAGGCTTAAGGGTGCGGGCTGGGAGCCGGTAGATCGCTCTCCCATGTCAAAATACTCTAAAGCAATGAGAAAGATGGTTGTCGTGAGAATCAGAGTTTTTTGGCCTATTTCAATGGGCTTATATCGTTGCAGTGCTTCCGGCATAAAGTTTTTCAGCTGTTCCATTCTTTTTCCCTCGGAAGGGATGAGTGCCCAAGAGCTCCAGGTGGTTTTGTCCATTACCCGCTTTTCCCATTCTTTCCCATGGTCAAGGATGGCCTCTTCTGCGGATTGTGTCCGGCCATTGCAGCTAAGAGCAGTCCAAATTCATCGGCTTCTGATTCCTGGTTTGCGGCTATGAGGGCGATGGAACTTCCCCTGGCGCGTTGCGCCGACTCCAGCCATGCGGACCAAAAAAGCGTTTTTGTGTTTTCAGCGGGTTTATTCGCCAGCAGCAACCTCGCAAGCCCAATCGCCACCGCTTCTATCCCCAACTGTTGGAGTCATCCTCTGATTGCCATGTTGGAGAGAGTGCGTGGGAGACTTCATGACCCATCACAACGGCAAGGGCAGCTTCATTCTGTGTAATGGAGCAAGAGGCCGGTGTATACAACTGTTTTGCACCACCCGGCGTGCACCAGGCATTCACTTCTTTACTATCAACGAGGTTATGCTCCCATTTGTAATCTTTTTTATGAAATCGGCTTTGCACCTCTTTTCGGCCAGAAGTAGGCTTCAGCCTGGCCTTTGTAATTCGTTGCCCTACCCTCTTCTATCCATATCTACTGTCTTTATTGGCGGGTGTGCTGCTTACAACTTTGTTTAGAAGATAAAAATTGCTAGTATTGCTGAATCCCAAGACATTGCGCGCAGATCAGATTCATTAAATGCCGTAACTTGTTTTTTGCCAGTCATGACATTTTTTGAACAAGCGAGTTTGCCAGTGAGGCTATGACAAAGATTGAAACTATTAGTCTGGTCATTCAAAGGAAATTTAAGACGGTGAAAAACAATGAGTGATGCCATGATAACGGTACGACGATGCTGTTTCTTATCTGGTAAAGATTTTTGCTGATACGAAGCCTAGTGACCTGGAGAGATTCTTTTCTTCGTTGCGCCTGCGGCGATCGCGATGTTTTTAAGATCGGAACCGCTTTGCTTTCGGCTCCTTTTTATCAGCCGGCCGATATTTTTCTGATGATGTTGAGTGAATAACTGCGTTAATGCCACCGCAATCGCAAAAGGGCGCGATAGATCGCATTCTCCACGTCAAAGATGACGAGAATAAAGGCCGGGAGAGAAGCCGCGCTTGCCAGTATGGAGCTTAATGGAAACAAATCTTGTGAGATAAAGGACCAGCAAAAATACACCTGCGCAACTTAAAGCGGTCCAGGGAGAAATGCCCGCAAGCCAAATCAAATAATGTGGCTACTCCCTTTGCCTCCCTCCTGAAATCAGCCCATATCGGAAGAGACAACGACCGAAGCCTACAGCCTAGCCGAGGCACAGACCAATCTGGAAATTCCAGAAACTGAGTGCTATGATCTGCGAATTGAGGTAATAGATGAAGGCAGAGGCTAAGCTGGCGAGCATGCCTTTGAGCATGTCAGCAATCATTACGATAGTTCCCCATTTTGGGCCCGGGACACGATAAATGTATTCGTTGCGCCAGGATTGCGCCGCTTCACATATTCACGAATGTCTATCCAAAAGTATTGGCTTGCCCACTACGGATGTTGGGAATGCTACCAATCAGATATGCGAGAACAGTCAGCAATAGTTCGTTCATAGAACTTGTGGTTGAGTTGGACTACCAAAAATGCTAAAAATAGGTCAAGCCGGAGTAAATATAAAGTTTAATCTAAGGGTCTGCAATATCCTAACACGAAAGCCTTAAAGCACCAGCCAGAATTATCCGCCAACAGTCGCGTTTGCAGTAAATGCTAGGAAATACTCATGCGCATATGTGGAAAATAACATCCCCTTGTCGTCCTGCAATAAACCGCTAAGGAGTAAAGCACCACCATTGGCCAGTTGTTGGGCAAAGTAGGGAAAGTACACCATATGTTTACGGTTTTATTGACATTTGCAAGAATATATGTCATGTACGTCTCGCCGAGTGAGATGCGCTGTCAGCCTTTCTCCAATTCGGCTTGCGGAAACTACAATTATTTCGATGAAGATTTTTGCCTTCGGCGTTCTCAATACTCCAGTCATCATTATCGAGCGCTCAGGAATTTTTTTAGCTCTAATTGTTCTGCAAAGGTAATGCCAAAACGCCGCCGGTACCTGTTCCAAAGTCGAGAGCGCTTTTATTTTAGGGAAATCAATTTCTCTCATCTGCATCATCATCATGCGGGTCGTTGGCATGATGGCCCGTTCCGAAACTCATTTTCGGTGTAATAATGATTTCACGTGCTCCACTCCTTTTTGCTTGCTGGTGGAAATCCCGCCCGCGCGCACGGCAACAAGAGTCATCCACGAAGACGGGATTAAAGTTGGATTCGCCATAGCTCGAATTCCCAGTGCCTGGCCACAATGATTTGTCTTTGTAAAACTGATGCCAGCCTCTGGCGTTTGCCCCCATCTCGACTCTTCCGCAAAAATCCCGTTTTGGAGATAAATGCTTTCAGCCCGGCGTTTGTCTCCTATCCAACGCCAAATCATCAAACCTTCAACCATCAATTTCGCAATCAAGCAGTTCTTTTTGTTCGGGCGAGACTGAAGGAAATTCTGTTAGACTGTATTCATTCATACGATTATATCAAAATAAAAACCCCGAATGATCGGGGTTAGTTATTTATTGATTGCCCCAGGGTTATTCGATTGTTCCGGTCAGGGGGCCTGTTTTCAGGCTTTGGGATCAATACTTTTCTTGACAAGTTTGAATTTGCCTGATTTTGGATCAGTACCGATCAGTTTCACTTTTATCATATCTCCTTCATTCAATACTCCATCAAGTGTTTCAAGACGTTTCCAGCTTACTTCACTGATATGTACCAATCCTTGTTTGCCTGGTAAGAATTCAACAAATGCTCCAAAAGGCATAATTGATTTTACCGTAGCTTCATATACATCACCAACAACAGGAACAGCAACAATACCTTTGATCCATGCTTCTGCTCTTCTCCACTCCTTCTTTGTTGGTACCAAAGACACTTACTCTCACCCATGTTATTTACTTCTTCAATATTGATAGTAGTACCGGTTTCTCTTTGCATTTCCTGGATCACTTTACCACCAGGCCCGATAACTGCTCCAATGAATTCTCTTTCGATGAACATCTTCACCATTCTTGGTGCATGTGGTTTCACTTCGCTTCTTGCTTCGGGCATACAATTGTACATTGCATTCAAGGATATGCAATCGTGCCGCGACGTGCCTGTTCCAATGCCTGCGACATCACTTCCATTTTCAAACCATCAACTTTTATATCCATTTGCACGCCACAAATACCTTCACGGGTACCAGTTACTTTAAAATCCATATCACCTAGATGATCTTCATCACCAAGGATATCACGTCAGGATCGCATATTTATCATCTTTTGTGATCAATCCCATCGCAATTCCACTCACGTGTTTTGGAACGGAACACCTGAATCCATCAATGCTAATGAACCTGCGCAAACTGTCGCCATGGATGAAGAACCATTTGATTCCAAGGATATCACTCACAACACGTACTGTGTAAGCGAAATTCGTCGCTTGGCATCATTTGTTTCAATGAACGCATTGCAAGGTTTCCATGTCCAACTTCTCTTCTGCCCGGTCCTCTCATCATCTTTACTTCACCAGTTGAGAAAGGAGGAAAATTATAGTGTAAGAATAAATTTTGAATCAATCAGATTTAGCTGCACTTTCTACCAATAATTCATCTAATGGAGTTCCTAAAGTAACTGTAGTAAGTGATTGAGTTTCGCCTCTTGTAAATAATGCGGCACCATGCGGTGAAGGCAATATATCTACTTCCATATCCAATGCGGCGAACTATCTTCAAGATCCGCTGCCATCCAAACGAACTTTTTCATCCAGGATCATATCCCGAACCACATAATATTGCAGATCGCCATAATAGGTCGCTCACTAATTTCTTTGTTTCAGATCAGGCAATTCTTCACCTTCAGGAACATTCAAGCCAGCTTTGACATGTTCCATCAGTTCATCTTTCAATAGCCGCAAATCTATCGCTCCGATCATGCCTTGTTCAATTTAGCTTTTGAAATTTCATATACTTTTGTTTTGCAAAAGCATTTACTTTTTCACGAAGTGCTTCATCATGTGCAGGTTTTTCATAATCTCTTTTACCTTTCACACCAACCATATCACGCAAGTTCTTCCTGTGCTTTTATCTGGATGCGAATTGCATCATGCGCAATTTCCAATAGCTTTCATCAGATCAGCTTCACTGCATTCCTGTGCTTCACCTTCCACCATCATCAGGTTTTTATCAGTAGCAGCAATGATAAATTCCAGATCCGCTTCTGTCTAATTCATGCGCGGTCAGGATTTACTATGAATTCGCCATCTACTCTTGCTACACGTACTTCAGAAATAATTTCTTTAATGGGAATATCTGAAACTGCCAATGCAGCCGATGCAGCTAAACAAGCCATTGCATCCGGCATCACTTCGTGCATCGCTGGAGATAAGTGTGATCAGCACCTGTACTTCGCATAAATAATCTTCAGGAAATAATGGACGCAAGTGCACGGTCAACCAGTGCGTCTGAGGTCAATACTTCATAATCGTTTAATCTTGCTTCACGTTTAAAGAAAGAACCCGGAATACGTCCAGCAGAAGCAAATTTTTCCTGGTAGTCAACGGACAAAGGAAAGAAGCTTTGACCTTCCTTGAGCTTTTTTGTAGCCACCACAGTGGCCAATATCATCACACAATTGCCCATGGATACGGTGACGATGATCCATCGGCCTGGCGGGCGAGACGACCGGTTTCAAGATTTACCTGGCGTCCATCGCCTATGGATCAAATGTTTTGCGAATTGTCTGTTGCTAAGCATACATGTATCTGAAGTTTAATGTCCGGATTGTAGTTTCCCAGACGAATTGAAAATTTATTTTTAATCCCGACAACCTCACTATTCATGATCGACCACTTGTATCCGCAAGGTTGTGCTGGTGTTAGGGTATCGGGTCAGGGTTCGTTGGTTGCCTGGAACAATGAAGACCGTGTGCGACTAAAGCAATAATTCCCAACCTCTGCGGAGAAGTCGGGATATATTCATATATTAACTTGGAATCTTCGTCTTAATAAAGAAACCAGGTAAAATGAACTGTCCTCGAGCTCCTTCCGAGGAGTTGAGGTCTTCTTACTTTCCTTAATCCAAGTTTCTCGATCAGTTGACGGTAACCGGTGAGGTCGTGTTTTTGCAGATAGTTTAGTAACCTTTGCGTTTTCACCAACCAGCTGCATCAGGCCGCGGTGAGTGGAGAAATCTTTTTGTTTTTGCTGAAGGTGCTCGCTGATCTGGGCAATGCGCTCAGTCAATTAGTGCGATCTGACCTTTCGTAGGAGCCGGTATTGGTGGCGTTTCCACCGTACTCTGGTAAAAATCGTTGTCGTTTTTCTTTTGTTAAAGGCATCTTGTTTTTTTATTTCCAAAGGTCAATGACTCTTATAGAGAATCCCTTTGGGGCATCCGATTAGTATCCCTGTATTGTGGCGGCAAAGGTAGGATTCTACAGCGTATCGAACAAAGTAATTAACTGATTTTGTTATCGGGGCCTGTTGCCGGTTTCTGGTTCCCGGTTTCCAGTTACTACCACAGCTTTTTTCGTTGGTCATCAAACTGATAGGAGATCACCCGTAAACTGAACTTACGTCCCAGCCTGGGCTACTACATGTCCCAGCTACATCTATTGACCTTGTCAGCAAATCGGTAACCGGAAACGGCGCTGGCAACTGGCAGCGGCAACCAGTAACCAGCAACCTGCAACCGTAGCCGGAAACAGTTAGTTTTGTCCCATGGAACTTTCTCAAGACACAAGAAACATCCTGGGCCTCCAACTCCCAACTGATCCCCGCTGGTCAATCTGGCCGAAAAATCACTGGAGGATATCCTGACTGATCACGCTACTGCGAACAAAAAGCAGCTACCTCATGCATTTCCCTGATCCAAAGGTATAGCGATAGAGAGAAAACTGGTACGTGAGCTCTCCCCTATTGTCACAGAAGAATGGGGATCATTTTCGCCAGGTAATGGCCGAGTGGAGAAAAGAAAACTGAAGTTGGGCCGGCAAAGAAGGGATGAATATGTCAATGCTCTGTTGAATTTCCAGGTGAAAAGGCGGAAGCGAGGAAGATAATTTATCGCTGATCGATTGCTTACCATGGCGATGATCGAGGCCCGGAGTTGCATGATAAGATCTCAGCGCCTTAGCGAAGGGTTAGATGATGAATACCTCAGGAGCTTCTTTATCGCCGCTTTATGGAAAGTGAGGCCGGTCATTATACATTATTTATTGAACTGGCTGAAACCTATATCGATAAAGAAAAAGTGAGAACGCGTTGGAAGCAGTGGTTGGAACATGAGGCCCGAGATCATGGATAAATTAGAAGTTCGTGGCGATAGAATTCATTAAGGGTGCCACATGTTTTAAACCGTGGCACCCACCACTTATAGCCTATAAGCTTTTACTCCATCTCCAATTTCAGACGCAAATACCTCCGGCTTATAACCGATCCTGGCCGATAACGAATATTTAGTTTCTGCAGAAAACTCATCGAGCTGTTCTTTTTCACCAGCGCAATAGCACAGCCGCCAAAGCCCGCCCCGGTCATTCTCGCGCCGATACAACCTTTAAAGCTTTGACAGAACCCTGACGATGGTATCCAATTCTTTTCCACTGACTTCATACAACTCTCTGAGCGATTCATGAGATGCATACATCAGCTTGCCAAAGAAAAAAGCGCGCGTGCTTGAGTGCTTCCCTGGCTTCTTACCCTCGCATTTTTCCGATACGACATGCAGCGCTCTTTTTGCAGAATGTCGTCTGCGATCAAGTGACGATATGACTGAATGTAGCGAAGATCAATTTCACACAGATTATCGATCTTCAACTCTTTTTTTAATAGTTCGAGCGCCCGCTCACATTCGGAAAATCGTTCATTGTATTTTTGATTCAGCCAGCGCCCGCTGCTTATTGCTGCTGTATGATCGCGTCAATACATATCCATCTGTTTGCGCAGGAAGGTGATTCATATTCGAGAGTGTCGCAGTCAAGTACATATGGCTTTGTCTTTCGCGCCCATGGTAACTGCAAATGATCCATGATGCCGCACAACTCACACCAATAAATTCATTTTCGACCTTCTTGGATGCAAGGGCCATTATCGTGCCCGGGTTATTCCATTGAAAGATCGTGTCCAGTGCAAAGCGCCATCAACACTTGATGGACGCTGAAGAAGAAAGCCCCGCTCCGATAGGCCGGTCAGGTCGCGCGTAGAATAGCATGTCGAGACCCCGACAACGATTGCCCCTCAAACGATATGAAATAGTTGGATTACCCCAAGCGGATAGTTAAACCATTCTTTCCCCGGTCTTGGTATACGAAGTTTGCAAGTGTGATCGGCAGTCTCGGGAAAATTCAGGCATCGAAATCGGAATACCTTGTCTGTAGTTGCGTGAAACGGCCAGGGCAAGTACCCAGCGAAATCGTCATAGGGCATCACTTCGCCCCGTTAGCAATCGATGTGTTCTCAATCAGATTAACACGGCCGGGGCAAAAGAAAATGTTCAGGTTGTTTATGAAAAAGCTCTTTGAATTTTTCACTCAATTCAACTTTCATCTTATACAGGGGCAATTGAAGCAGACAAGATAGGTTATCGGGGGTTAACTACAAAATGCTGGTGCAACTAGATTATTAATTAACAATCAGTCTGGAATTTCAGATTTGAGAGAAAGTAAACTATCTCGTCTTTCAGATCAAGGAAGGGATATTCTTTCTGAAGAATCCTTGCCTTATCAAGATAGTTTTTGAGAATTGCTGAGTGAGACCGTGTGTCGGGTTGAAAAGGTTTATGTTTTTTGCAATCGTGATATTCTTTACATCTCCTTCATTAATTGCCGGGGAAAATTCATCAATACAACCTCCGAGAATTTCTCCAACACAAAATCCGTCGCCATATGAATTCCGGATGCGCCAGCTCAATATCATAAAAGCGATGGTCCCTTAGTACATCGATCACCAATTCATACGCAGGAAAGCGAATGGACCCCTCAAATTTTTTCACCATATGATAAACGGCTTCCATCAATCTTGCGCTTGCTCCGGTTATTCTCCACCACCCCATCGCGGATATGTCTGACTAGGGCTCACGGTAGAGAATTATGTTCAACCCGGATTAAATTTTATAACTGCTCATAGCAGACTTCCAGCATCGGGATCGTCTCGCTGATTTCGAGTAAATGTTTGTCGGACACCATTGCGCTGGAGCGCGGTGACAATTGGCCGCCCCCACCAAACCTCGCCCCTGGGGAGGCTTTGAGAGATTCCTCCAAATTCGGAGCTCCTTTGGTTAGTAAGTAGTAATAAGAGGAGCCGAGAGTGACGATGAGCCAGTGTCGCCTCTTTAGAAAATATGTGCCCTTGTTGCGAATCATTGATATTTTTACTGCTTCCTGCAAATTGACATTGAAAATCTCTCGAATGATGTTGCCAACTGTGCCAGACATCGTTGGAGTTGAAAGAGATCCGATTCCTGGTATTGCTTGTTTTCGATATAAGATATAAGACTTCAAAACGCTCGCGGATCAAATAAAATTCCATTGGGGTTTTGCAGCACAGAAAATTTTGCATCGACAGGGAATTACCGATGTGCTCTGCAAAAACAGGATCCGGTCAGCATTATTTTATCGTGGTAATTGATGAGCCGGGGCGATCGCTTCATATCAATATTCACCATTAAGTCCATCGTTGATTAGTTAATTAGTTAATTAGTTGATTGTCTGGGTTGGCGTTAAGGTGGAGATTTTAATCCGCGACAAAGATCTCGAGGCCAGGAGGAGGCATTTCTCCAATGCTTCCTTGTTCAACGCCGGCGATACAAGATTGTCTTCAAACATAGTTTATCATCCATTCGGTGTTCATATTTCCAACGAGTTCGTCATTAGCCATCGGCACCCGTCCGATCCTCTTTAATGCGCCATCAAACCGCGCATGCAGTCGGCTTTGACCGCCGCGTCGAGCTTTTCTCTCCAGTTGATCGCCGTTGAAATGAAGATGCACGCCTATCTCCGTGCCGGGAAGGACTCCGACCAAATAACTCGTCATATCAAATACTTGTTCAGCGGTAGCAAGACCAACAGTGTCTGCGAGCGAAATAATTCCAATGTCCATTCCGATCATTCTATTCACCCATTCAAAGACGATCTCTTCATCATATGGATCGCCATAGGGATTGCCAAAGGCCATTGAAATGTAGATCACCAATTCCTTCCCGGTTTTTCAGACAGAGATTTTAACCTCCTCATCCCTACCCAAAGCGACTCTTCGATGGATGAGTTGTATTCCTTTCCTGAAACGTTTCAGAGATCGAGAAAGGAAAACCGAGGTAATGAACCTGTCATAAGCACTTGCTTCTTCAGCACCACGGAGATTGGCAATGATCGCGAGCAGTTTTGTTTTTGTATCTGCTGTTTCCAACCTGCCTACCACATCTTTGGTATCGGCCATTTGTGGAATGGCTTTGGCGACACAAAACTTCCAAAGTCAATCGTATCGAAGCCAACTTTTTAACAACATGAATTGATAATATAGTCAATTTTTTCCGGTCGGAATAAATTGCTTCCAGCCTCTGCATTTGCATCCCTGGGGCATTCGATCATCTGGATGGTTGATTGAGGTATTCATATCGAATCCAGCCAGCAAATGTAAGAGCGAATTAGCTCTTGCTATGAGATTATGCTAGTTTGCCTTGATCCGGTTGCTCGCTGTTGACAAATGGTCCTTGCCGGCTGGGATAAAACGATACCGGTCGCGCACCATCCTGGTTGGCCATCCGGATGGCTTCCCCAAAGTCCTCGCTGATGGCCGCCAGCCGGGAAAGAACTCTTTTCTATCGCAGCTTTATTGAATCCATCCGCCGGGCTCTTCGTTGTTTGCAGTTCTAGCTGGATGCTCAGCTTTATTCCCGCTTTTTGTCCTCAGCGGCTGAGATGCAAAATGAGCTCGCTCATCGATGCGAGTTCGGGCATTAAAAAATTACTTCATTAACATCGACGGACTGATACGCCAGCGCGTAGACAGACCTTCTTCTCTCACGGCCGCTCTATTACTACAGGTGGATGGTGAGAAACAGAAACAGTCAACAATGCAACAACAGACTAGTCCTTCCATAATGAAAGAGCAGGGGCAAAATCCGTTTTGGGTTTGTCGAGCCTGTTGCGATCGATCTTGAGCTTCCTCGTCCAAAATGTGCGTAGACATCCTGCTTTTGCTCCATCACATGCCCGGGCGATCATGAAGGTTAACAGACAGCGTACTTTGGGCGAAATATAACCGGGCCTTGCAAATGGTGATGATCAATTCTCCATTGCCCAGATGATTCCGATCAGAAAATCAGATTGGTGATACTGGAATATCATAGGCAGCGCACCGTAAATCCTTATGAGACGCTCCTGCAACCGCGCATCATCCCTGATCAAATCTTCTCAAGCCAATGGTGTAGAAGTCGTTTTCAGAAGAAATATTTAATTCAAGGTCAGATGCACCAAAGGGAGCTATAAACTTTTTTTTATTTCCTTTTGCGAGCGAAGGTAATCACGCATGCCTTCCGACAGTGATTCGCCCCCCCGAATATAAAAGATGCATCATATTCTCCCCAATTGATCCTCTTCGATTGATCCACCAGTGTTTTTGAGGAAGGTGGATAAACCCATGATAATATATTTATGCCCCTTTCCCGAATTACTCTCAACGTATTTTCAATTTTTTAATTTGTCGGGACCTGGCTTGATTTTATTTTCGCAAAGCCAACGCCGCAACTCATCGCAACATTCATACCGGTAGCCCACGCCCCGCGCAACAAAAATGCATTGATGATAAAAAATAATTTTCGTCCGAAGAGATTCCCGGATTCCAAATCGAATCATCCTGGCATTTCTCTTTCGCCCAAATGGGGCCGCAGCAGCCCAATTGATGGCTGTACCGCTACTGCCGGAAGATTCATCAGAATGATGATGATCTCCTTCGGAAGCTTGCCTCCGATCATTCTGTATTAATGTCACAGCATCTTAATCGTGAATTCCTCTTTGCTTGTCTCCGGAATCTCAGTTGGGGTACAAACCCGGAACCTGGGTCCTGAAAATTGTTTTGATCGCGTAAAAACTCGTATAAATGAACCTGCTCGCGAGTGGAACTGCACATAGGCTCTTACCGTGCCATTAATTTCTCCCAGGCATCCCATTCATCCGGGAATAAACAAAAAGGGTCATCGAATGACAGACATAAACAAAAGCCTTCGCCCACCTGAGCAAGTACGTACAACAAAATGAGCAAAATAGAGCCGGCAAATATTATTTGATGATGATCTCGTCGGTATCCAAACGGTAACTTCTTTGCGGTTCTTTTTGCTATAGCTCCTTTTGCCCTAAAGATCATCCGCACTATATATGATCTTTTTCTCCCTCGTCCGCAGAGGAACAAAGTGGTTTATTTTATTATAGGCAGCCGCGTTTGTGGGCTATGACCCAAACGATGCGAATGGTGATTCTCACGCGAGCCAGCATCTCGCCAATACTCTTCCTGCGAGTATCCAATCGCCAGTGCTGTCACCATTGGTCATCCAGGCGATGGTTGGTGCCTTTAAATGATTTTTTATAATAGTTCCCGACAGCAGCGTTTTTCTCAGACCGTGTTCATCGCTGGTAGATGACTAAATACCATTTCATCAACTTCCCGAAAACTCCGCACTGCCCAAAGCCCGTCTTTCTGGTTTCAGCCTCCTTGCTTGCAGTTATACCTGGAATACTGCTGCGTTAATCTATCTAATCAAGCGTGGCTGAAGCAAGATCTTCTAAATAATGTTTGTTGATTGAGTTGGATAATATGATCCACTATCTTCCTGTCGGCACGAAACTTCGTGGCCTGATGGGAAGCTCATCCTCTCCCTTAACCGTTGAGTGCTGTTCCGACGGCGCTCCGTTGTACTGCAGGCTTGGAGTATCCTTCGTTTTTTGATAAGTTCCCTCATCCAGGCGCTTTCTGGATTTGTCTCGGAACCAATCGCAACTCAGCAAATTTTGTCAGCTTGGTAGCTGTCGTTTTCGTGGGGTCAAGAATTTCGACATAACGACTCCGCCCGGCAAGTGTTGGCGGCAGCAATGGATAGATGCCTGATAAAAACTCCCAATGCCACCGTGACGAAAATTCCTTTGGGATCACCTACCGGTAATGCCCGACCAGGATCATAATATAAATGGAGTCTTTGTTCGAGATGATCTGCACCTGGAGATGAGGTTGCAAGTTGTGGACGCTGGGACACCATCGGGCATAATGATCAATTCCTTCCAGTACGAAGATTGGTGCAGCTTGTTTTTCGAATCAAATAACCGCCTGATGGGATCGTACAGGATAGTCCAAAGACCAACCGGATAATCCTTTTGTAAGCAGCACTGTCTTCGCTACTAATCATTTGCCTTTATGAATGTGGTGACGTTCTTTACTTAAAGAGCGCGGATGGTTGGCAATTCAGCAACAACGTCTTTGAGGGGCGCAACAACTAAGAAAGGGTCCCTCGCTTGTCGCCCCCTGGGCCTGCCGGACGTACAGGCTCGTGGGTAACATCCGTTTGAAGAACCTGCAATAATCTTACCTCGCATGCCCGTCCACTTCGCCGGCATCGCGACAATCGATTTGATTCATCCGATGCACAGAAACGATTTCATCGTCCAAAGTTATGGCAGGATTGAGGAGCTGCTTGACATTAGTCAAGACACGATCCGCATTTTTCCTGACTTTGTCAACCGGATTGTGAATTTTTTGTGATACTGTTTCTGACCCGGTTTAGTGTGTTTCTTCATTCATGCCGAGATAGCCGGCTATGTTTTAATGGTACACGTTGGAAGTGGTGTTGATGATTATCGAGGAAATAACGGTATTTTTCTTCTGCGGTGCGCTTTGCGAAGCATTTGTGTCCGGAGCCTGAGCCAGATAAAAAGGTTCGTTTCTTCTGCGACCGATGTGACATTGGATTCCGAATTTCATTGTATATCCGCTGAATGTCCCTGTAGTTCTATGCCAACGAGGATTGTGTCCCCTGCAGCTTCGATAAAACTCGTTGGATGAATTTGTTTGTAGTAACTGAGCCAATGAGCTGATAATAGCTGAAACCTCTTCCAGCAACGCGAAGCGGGACTTCCATCAACGATAACGTAATAAACGAACAAAAAGTTTCCTTAACGATCATTGATGTCTTGTCACAGATCTGTCCTTCAGTAAGGATGAATTCCCTTTCTTATAGGCTTTGACTTTCGCAACTGCAATTAAATCTTTTTCTGCCAGTTTTCGCTCATCGGACCGACTCCTTTGAGGCGATCGACCAATGTCTATCGGGTAATTTTCATCCATAATTGACCAACTATGGCAGGACAATCGCCGGGCTATGCTTTGCCACCGCTTTTATCCTGTCGCGAATACGGCTTCCTCCTCCGAAAGATCCTTTCTTTCTCTCCACCCTGCTAAGCATGGCCGATTTATAATGAGGTTTTGCAGACTATCGAACACATGATTAGTTAAAGCGTGCCTTCGTCTCGGGTTCCCACAAAATTAAATAACACTATGATTGGAGATAAGTGATCCGCGCAGCGTCCAATTCCCGGGTAATAACGGTATTGTCACCCAATATTAGTTCATTATTGTAAAATTTGAAGGCGTGGATGAGCAGTTTATTAGTTTCACCAATCTTTAGTTTTACCCCCGGCTTCGGTCTGTTTTTCAAGATGATCCACGAGGCGAATAAAAGAATCGGTAAACCCGTCGCGCTTCTCTTGTTTCAAAAATATTTGCTCCGGGCGATAAAATTGATCTGGCGCAACGTACTGTTGATACTTTCAACATTGTCCATACTCCGAGGTCGGTATCTGGTTATATACTACCGATGATCTTTTGAGCTAAATCAGGATTGCTTTCCTTTATTTGCTGTTCCATGAGAATCCTGACGGTTTTCTTCTTCGTAATGAAGAATTGATTTTTTCCAGACAACGATTTAAAGGCCCAGAACTCAGGTATTAAGGAATAATACATGAATGATATCCTGGCCAGGTAGTAAAGATGTTTGCTTTTAAAACTGTTGATAATCGTCAGTTGCTGAAGCGTATCCCGCATCCATTGCTCAAACAAGTGATCTGAGGCATTGCAAGGTGACCCGTAAAGATGAAATTTAAATTGACCGAAGGTGCCAAACTGGTCCAGCGATATCTTAAGGTAATTGAAGCCAGCCTTTGCATTTCCTCGAGGCTTATCTTGCGCCCCCCATGCGCCGGTAAGCGCTGTCGTTGCTGTGATGCTGGCAGCGGCGCATAGTGGCATCGACAAGAGATATATGATGGCAGCAAAGACTTAATGTGCTGAAAATAAAACTGATATTATTTGTTTCCATGCATTGAGGGTTTAGTCCGGGAAAGTGAAACGGTCGGCGTCGATCATCAAATACGGGTGTATAGCGCGACGGATGTGGATGCTGGCATTTAAACATCCGGGAACTGTTCCCATGGTGGAGCCGTAAAATTTGGTAAAACTCGCAATTGGTTCGCTAAGTGGCTTTTTGCAAAAGGAGTTGATAGGTTAAATATACCCGCATTTTTGCAAAAACAATTTGCTTTTGGCGATCAATGCTTCATGTTGGGATTTATTACGAAAATCTGCAAATCGGTGGCATTTGTCAATTAGGAAGCCGCTCAACGTGGTGGTAGTTTGGCATTGTCAAACCGAAACTCATCACCAAAAATTTGTGAGAAATGAAAAAGCTATCATTACTCACCACCTGCCTCTACATCCTGGTATGTTCACAAGCACAACCAGACAGCGCAATTGCCTTCAAACATCAAAGATATTCAATGTTTCCATCCAGACGCTTGATCGCAAGCAGGCGGAAGACTGCTTGCAGGAGCGACAGCCACCAGGCCAGATAAAGCCAAAAGGACAGTATTCTATTCCCGCAGAAAATATCGCATCCCTTTACGCCCACAGAAAGAACAGTGTGTATTAAAGGGAACCCTGATCGGCCTGGGCATAGGAGCTGTTACTGGAACATGGTAGAGGTCTGCGCCAGCGGCAACGATCCACACTGAAACCCTCTGCCAGCGATTTGGGGGTATCGAAGCAGCCGTCAATAACGTGTGAGTTTGCAATGACTGGTCGGTCAAAAAGCCGCCCTCATGGGAACAGGATCATTACCTGCCATCATCATCGGCACCATCGTCGGCCTGGTCGCCAAAAAGAAATTTACGCCGAGTAATTGGCGGAAGAAAAGAAAGGTTCCATGACCTGCAGGCAGAGCTCATGATGAAGCTTGTAAAAAATGATCGCATCCTCTTAACAGGCTTCAGGCCTCTCTAATTACGGCGCGGTCAGCCCTTACTCCGCCCTCTCCTTAGCTGATTTGAATTATATCAATTAATGAACCATAAAAAAAATTAAAACTATGGTACCGCATTGCTTTATCTATTATATAAGAAATTAAAGAAACAAGACTAGAAAGATTAGAAAAACCTGTTTTCCCGGCTATTCATTCGATCCAACTGCTTGTTTTCTTTATCTTGATCGCATATGCTCCGCGCTTTCTTTTTACATTCGCCCAATTCGATACAGACACGCAAATCTTAAGGTGGTCCGTAAAGGCAGTGAGATCGGTTGGGTAACTGTTGATAGGAAGACCGATAGCAACAGTAGTGTGATCGCTTCCGCTTCTGAGATTAAGGCCACTTCATTTTTACTTTTCTTCCTGGCAAAGAGACCTCCGAGAGTTCCACAACGGCAGCCCGCAGCAATTCCCTACTTTTATAGAAAAGACCAATGGAAGTGTGAAAGCTGATCGGCACACCCGGCTTAGCGGCGATGAATATGAAGTAGAAAAACCGCTCCAATTAAAACAAACTCTCCATCGGTCCGTTTACCTATAACACTCGCATGTATCTCCATGAACTGATTGGAATCAAACAGGTGTATTCAGACAATTTGTCAATGTTTGTTAGATATAGTAAAGGAATTGGATAGTGTATATAAGATCATTTCAGATTTACGCTAGCAATACCTTCTATTATTTGGCGGCATATGCTGCCAGGGTCGTAATTGTCATAGCAGTTTTTATTCAGCCACACTTCATTCCCAGATAAATGCCATGACACAGAATCCACTCAATACTAACTTATTCGGTAAGCTATGTCCTGTTCTTCGCCCTATTATGGATAAGCAGGAGAAGAAATGGGCTTCGGTTATTCGATGCAAGCGGACCTGTCGCAAACAGATCAATGCCCGCGTGTTGTATGCCGGGGATTTTATTGTTCGCAATTTTTCCGCTACTTGTATTTGATGGTTATGGTTGTTGAAGCGATGCGATCGGGCATGAGGGTATAGGTGGTGTCGATATGATTTGTGCATCGTTATATGGCGTTGGTGATCGTTGCGATCAATAATTCTGCGGATCGCGGATAAAAATCATCGTAAGATCTCTCTCCGGTCGCATCCCCACAACAGGGACATGGGCCTTCAACTTCACGCCAATTAATTATTTCTTCCTCAGCGAATAATTTTCCTGGTGGCTTACGAAGCATGGGCGTTTTCGCGTTGGCTCATCAATGATCGTGAGCATCGTTGGGACGTGCCGCTTGCCGATAGTTCTCGCGTCGCATCATATGCCGCAGACTACATATTGTGAATGGTAAAAGAAGCGACAGGCGACTGCGTGGCCTGCCTTTGGGCTGCCGCTTTCGGCATCAATGAGTATCTGGATGAATGCCGCATGGCCGGCTATACTCATTCATACTGCCTCTACCGTGTCCTATGAAATTCATCTTGTCAAAAAAATACAAACATCCCATCAACCTCCTTGTATGAAAATACTTATTACAGGCGTGGCAGGATATATCGGCAACAAATTAGCAGCATGACCTCGCGCTGACCACTTGGGTCATCAACTTCACGCATTCGTTCGCTCCCGGGTCTCTTGAAAACCTGTTGCGTCATCCCAACATAACAATTCTTCGAGGGGTGACATCCTCCGACAAGAAATCCCGTTCGCAGCCGCTATGGAAAGTGCCGCAGACAGGTAAGTATCATACCGCTGGCTTTGTAAGACTCTGGCAAGCAAAGGATCCAGCGATCTTTTACAGGCAAAAATGGGTGGCACCCAACAATGTGCTTGAAGTGGCTCATACAGGAAGGGGTAACTAAACCTCGTGTATACAAGAAGTTGCGGAGTCTGGGGCCCCGCCATGATCACCTCCTCGATTGTAGGAATGATCCCCGCACCGAATCGTATTCGATAACGATTGCGATCTCTCCAAATACCTGGGCCGGATATTCGGTGAAGTGAATATGTCGTCTAAAAAGGATTGTTCACCGTTATTGCAAACCCCGGGGAGAGTTCATATGGTCCTGGCGTGCTTCGTCATAGCAGTGCCGCTCTTTCAATCGGTTTTATTCTCCAGGTTGCTGAATAACAAAATAGTTATGCTGCCATGGCGCCTGGGTGAAAAAGCGAACTATGCATTTATTGATGACGTGGTGAGCGGCCGTACATATCCTCGCCATGGAGAAAGGTCTTGGAGGCGAAAGATATATTCCTCGGGGGTGAGAATGTTTGCATATAAACGATTCGTGGGAAACGGTGAACAGATCGCTCGGACCAACAAACATCTGGCATTTCCGCTTTCCTCCCTTGCTGATAAAAGCATTCGCCCATGCTGGAATTGCTCAGGGCAAAATTGAACGGCCATCGAGATCCGCTGATCACTCCCCAACGCCGCCAAAACGCTTTCAGGCCGACGAAATCTTTGACTGTAGCAGCGCGATCAGGCAATCTGGGTTATCACATCACTCCCCTTGAAGAGAGGGTTTGGCAACTACTCATTAGCCATTTAAAACACACAAAACCATGGATCAATCTAAAAAAACTTACACATTAATTCACAGGTGCCAGCGAAGGATTAGGTAAGTCACTTTGCCATTGAATGTGCCCGCCGTAAGATGAATCTTTCATACTGGTGGCCTTTGCCCGGGCCGGAATTGCACTCAAGCTCTCCGATTTCATCCAGCGCTATCACGACGTGACGTGGTTTGTATTGAAATAGATCTCTGCAGGGATGAGAGTTGCATTCAACTTTTCGATGAAGTAAGCGCGTTAAATCTCGCCCGTCAACATGCTTATTAACAATGCTGGCATTGGCAGCACGGTATTGTTTGAAGAAGGAAGAGCAAGTCAGCTTGTTTGAACGGCAAGGGGTGATCAGGCTGAATGTACCGGGCCACCACTCCTGGTCAGCTAAAGGTTGTGGCTTTAAGGACTCCTCGAGCGCAATAGCCCTCACATATTATGAATGTCGGAAGTCTTGCGTCATTTTACCCGCCCAAAAACAGGTGTATGGAGCTACCAAGTCGTTTATCTATTTTTTTCCAAATGCCTGCGAAAGGAACTTCAAAAGGATCACATCAAGGTGAGTGTTCTCTGCCCGGGTGGTATGAACACCAATCCGCCATTACGCTCACGAATAAGACAGGAACCTTTTTCTCCCGGCTATCTCTATGAATCCGGAAGAGGGTGACCAATTGCGATCGATGGCATGCTCAGGGGCAAAGAAGTGATCATTCCGGGAGGGTCAATAAATTTTTATGGTGCTGGACAAACTGTTACCCGGTTTTATCTAAGAGAATGATGATGGGTCACACAATGAAAAGATTGATCCGGACAATCCACTGGTTCGCTATCTGCCCGGGCATTATACAGCCAGTCCCGCTGAATCATGCCATCGCTTGATTGATCGTTATTAAGAAATTATTTCCCGGCAAACAGCGAATAAGAAAATCCGTATCTTAGCCGCCAGTTATAACTCATACCAAAAACTGTTATGAGAAAAATCTTTGTAGCATTTATCTTTGTCCTGGTCGCAAGTTTTGTTTCAGCGCAGTCCATTCAACCTCGTGGTCACCCGCGTGGGCTTTTTCGGTGGACCGGTTGCCGGCAATATGTGGGAAAGTAGGTGGCAAGTCCTGTATGCATGATTATGTTTTGGGCGCAACTCTCGGTATCATGCTCGACGTGCCCATGCAAAAATAGGGAGCTTCCAACCCGGTATCGACTACATCGGCAAGAACTCAAAAGACAGCTGATACCGATAATAACGGTCAGCCTGTTAATACAAAGACTACCTCAGCTACCTTGAAGTGCCATTAGAACGTAGTTTTCAGAATACGTCATGGCGACGGAAATTTCACCTCGGTGGAGGTGTCGCTGCAGCGGTTGCCCTGGCTGGAAAGCAGAGTACGACAGCGGGCACTAGTCTCAATGACAAGGAAGACCTGAAGTTTGGTGACCTCACTACTGATAATTATGGTCTGTTATGACTTTGGCATAAATGGATTGGCCGGGATATGAATTCAGCATGGCTTTTTTATACATCTTAACTACAATTAGGTCATCAACAGGTTGTTTGTAGGTGGAGATCCGAAAGACAAGCTTTATAATAATTACCTGGCATTGAAAGCTGATTTTGTTCGAGGAAAGGCGTATGAAAAACAATAGTTTTTGCCAAAGATATCTTTAATGGAGGACCGCTTCGGCGGTCCTTTTTTGTTGGCCATGCTTAGAGCCTATTTCCGTAGCCTGTCGACCCTTCTCACGAATCGCGTTAATGAAACGGTTGTTGTAGCCCGAGGCTTTCCATCTTCAATGAAGATTACGGAAAACCCGTAAAACGAAGTTGATGTTTATCGAAAGTTGTAGAAGTGACTGGGGCCGACTGTTACAATTTCTGAGCAAGTCGTACGTCTTTGGCAAAAATAAGCGCCATTTGTGTGTAACAGCTATTTTTTGAAATTGACCGCCTGTTTCCATTTTGAACCGACTTTAGATGAACGGATTTTTGTCGGGTGTTAAACTTAACATTACAGGGATCGCTGAAAACCTGGGAAAGAGTAAGCACTACAACAAAAATATTTTTATGAAAAAAAGTTCAATCAGAAGTAAGCTTCTTGCTGTTCAGTATCGCTGATCATTCTTGGCTATTCCGCCTATTCACAGGCGATGAGTAAGCCGCTGAAGCGGCCGGTATTTTCATTACGATGTCAGTATTCAATCCATTAGCGTCGATGGTTACGGATCCTCCGCCACATTGCGAAACAGGATTGATGAACTTATCTTACCGTCATCATAAAGAACAAGGAACATACTATGTCGCCTCCGCTGCATACGGAATTGACTCTTTGGCGAATACCAGCCCACTTCTTTTTCAATCACGTTCTGTGAATGGAGTCGCCATTTCAACCCTGCCCCGAAGCATCAATCCGCATCAACCCGGATCAAAGTGCAGTCATCAAAGGGATACATAAAGATTGGTCCGCACGGAAACGTCACGCAAGATTATGCCTCAATTTAAAACAAGGGTATACGACGATGGAAGCCTGACTAATGTGAAAGAGCGCTTCACCGGGGACAACGAAAAACATTTGGGGATAGATCTCGCCATTTTGAAGTCTATTTCGCCCGGATATATTCGGCGACTACAAATTTTGCGAGTGCTCTGCCTCCCGCCGGTATCATCATCGACACCTCCAAATATTATTATCTGATGGCAAATGTTCTTAATTACACATCCACAAAGGAGCAGGTTACCGTTCCCTTATTACGATCCTCGCCCCGCCTATGAAAAAATGACGACGACGTTGTCCGCGTTGATTTTGGTTCTGATCCACAGGAAATGGTCAAATGTATTGTTAAACTGAAGATACCCTGAAATTACAGCACCTGGAGACAAGCCGAAATATGAGATTGTTTACAGGAATGACAACAGGTATGTAGTATTCACTGCTGCGGGTGTGAAGGCGTCCTCAAGCCCCGGTGGAAACATGGGATTCTTCAATCTGAGGTTTGACAAGGCTCCCGATGAGTACAATATAGCTCCAGGCCAGCATTTGTGCCGTACTGGAAACAAGACAGGACGACCGTGGGCAGTATTATATTGGCCTGAATAGTGTGTTTTCCGGAAAAGAACCTCAACTATTTGTCCTGAAACCGGATCGCCGAACGGGATCATTAAATGCTGCCACTCGCGACTTTGCTTTTAACGAGGTATCATGCCGGTACTACTGATACATTCATGGATCAAGATCCCCTTTGGGGATCTTGTTGTATAAAACATAAGACGCGTAGTATGAATAAAATCCGAGCCAGGTCCGGCAGTTGACCCGCATTGACCCGAGTCTTTATGGTATCCGTTGTTTCATCACTTCATACAGGATCATTCCAGTTGCCACGGATACGTTCAGCGATTCAAAATCCCCTTTCATCGGAATCCTAATTTTTTCATCACAAATTTTTAGCAACGCCGGGTAGATTCCTTTTCTTCACTTCCCATGATGATCGCGCAGGGTTGGTGGAAATTGCCATCAAAAATATTTTTGCTGGCTTTCATCTCGCTTGCAAATACTTTTATGCCGTTCATATGCAGTTCGTCCACAGCTTTCATTAAACTGTTTACGCGGCATATGGCAATTTTTCGAGGGCTCCGGCCGAGGTAGCAGTGATCGCATCTTCATTCAATGCCCCTACCCCTTTGTCCGGAATGATGATGGCATGAACGCCGCAACAAAATGCCGTTCTGGCTATGCCACCGATATTACGAATGTCCGTGATGCCATCGAGGAGCAGGAACAGTGGTGTTTCACCCTTTTCTACAACGAAGGAGATGACCTCCTGCAAACGTGTAGTGACTTCGATACTTTGCGCCACGCATCCTTCGTGATCGCTGAGGTTGAAACTATTCAACTTGGCCGTCGGCACATGAATTTACGGGAATATGGTATTTTGACGCCAGCGCTCTTAGTTCGTCAGGCGTTTTTGTTATTGAGTTTGGTATCTAAGTAGATCCGGTCCAATTGAATTCCGTCCCGGATCGCCTGAGTATCGCTTGCGGCCCGATAATGAGCGAACTTTTTTGGGCCGATGAGGTTTCTGAAATTTTTCACTTCCTCAAAGAAACAAAGAATATTCTAACGTGATTTGAATCAAAGGCTCTCTATAAACAAAAATCCACCAGCATCAACCGTGGGATGTCTTTAGAAACTATATCGGAGTTTACTATGACCGAAAGCTTTCTTTATTTTAGTTACATAGTCCAGTTTTTCCCACGTGAAGAGTTCAACTTCTTTTCTTTGCAATTTTTCCGTCAGGAGAAACAAATGTTTTTTCCACTATTTCGGGCTTACGACCCATGTGACCATAGGCAGCGGTTTCACTATAAATAGGATTGCGCAATTTCAACCTTTGCTCGATGAAGTAGGGACGCATATCAAATATCTCCTCAATACTTCTCTTGCTATCTCTCCATCGCTCAATTTCACCTTAGCAGTTCCAAAAGTGTTTACATTAATGCTGGTAGGTTTTGCCACACCGATAGCATAAGACACCTGCACCAACAGTTCGGTGGCATACCCCTGCTGCCACCGAGGTTTTTGGCAATATGCCTGTGTAGCATAGGCGGCGCTACGGTCGACCTTGCTGGGATCCTTGCCGCTGAAGGCTCCGCCTCCGTGTGCACCTTTACCGCCATAAGTATCTACGATGATCTTACGACCCGTTAACCCGGTATCGCCATGTGGCCCACCAATCACGAACTTACCGGTTGGATTAATATGGTATTTGATCTTATCGTTGAAAAGCTTTGCGTATTTTTTATACTTTGACTTTCACGCGTGGATAAGTATGTCTGATGACATCATCATTGATTTTCGCCAGCATCTTCGCTTCAGCTATCAAAATCGTCGTGCTGTGTGAAACCACGATAGCATCTATACGTACTGGCTTGTTATTATCATCATATTCCAGAGTCACCTGGCTCTTTCGCATCAGGACGTGAGATATTTAATTTGTTTGTTTTCTCTTCTCGAGTACCGCAAGCTCTAATAATAGTTTGTGAGCGAGGTCGAGCGCCAGCGGCATATAATCTTCTGTTTCGTCGGTCGCATAACCAAACATCATTCCCGGTCACCGGCGCCCTTGTTCTTCTTTTGTCTTTTGTCTACGCCCTGGTTGATATCTGAAGACTGTTCATGGATCGCAGACAATACGCCGCATGAACTGTCGCTTCAAACATATACTCACTTTTGTGTAACCGATCTTGCGGATCACCTCGCGGGCAATCTCCTGCACATCCAGGTAGGCTTTGATTTCACTTCACCAGCCAACAACAACCTGGCCAGTAGTTACCAACGTTTCGCAGGCTACTTTTGGATTGGGCATCAAATGCAAGAAAATTATCTATCAATGCGTCGGAGATCTGGTCAGCTACTTTATCCGGGCGCCCTTCGGATACGCTTTCAGAAGTAAAGAGGTAAGGCATAATTGAACTTTAAAAAATTTAGCGTGGTTGGTGTAACCAATTTAATCGCGTGCAGCCGCTGAGTACCACGCGATTTAACTGCATCTTATGAAAAAACCTTTTATACAACTAAATTTTAGAATAAACGATTCACGTAATCTCCATGCGATGTGGATTGGGGTCTGTAGTCCCGGTATTTCCGCTCAACCGCACTCTTCCCTTGACGGCGTATGGGTTTAGAAAGACTGTTGGAGGAATCGGGATGCGCTACCGCCGCCGGTACCGGCGGGAAATACTGGTCAGAGGCATATAGTGGAAATTTGAAAACGAGCCGAAACTCATGCAGACCGGCTCTCTGTCCCATTAGCAATATGCTGCACGTAATCGCGTTGGGTCGGGAAATGCCAGCTTTTGATAACAGCGTCCCGACAGATCGGAAGCTGTGTTGTCTCGGGGCAATGCCGAAGGCGTTCAGGGTTGCACGCCGTCGTCCGGTTAACGGGGTCAAAGACGACGTCATAGGGAATATTCCGCGCTTTGGATTGGGATGATGCTGAACTGAACGTATCCAAAATACATGAACGCGGCGTGCTGGTGGGAACAAAGTATCGCTGCCATTGGTACTCCTGCTCAGCGATCAACTCGGCCCTGGTAGAACCACGCGATTATATAGTCCCGTGAGGCCCGGGAACCTTGAGTCTTGCAAACGAGGCCGGGCGTATTTTGAATAAATACCTCTGGATCCCGGTGCTGAGCCGTTTTGGGCAAGAGCGATAGCTGATCCCGAATAGTCCCTGCTCACATAATTCGTGAGAAGCAGATCCTGAAGTCAGGTAAGTATTGTATGGCTTAAAATTAAAATAAGCAACAGCCGTGTCAAGATCAGCCCCTGCGGCGCGCGTATAACGGTAATAGATCGCCAGCTTCGGGTATTTTGCACCGCTCAAATCAAAGCCCATTACTGCATTTCCCGACGAGGTCAGATTTGAGCGCAAATCCTTCTGAATTTCGTCTTAAATGCCGAGTCGGAAGAGTAAGCACTGACCCGGCTCCCGCAGTATCTGCTACATCGGGAGACGATTCCCAAAGGCATTTACTAAGTCTTAGCGCGCAATTGATTTATTGTGGTGTCTTTATAAGCCTTTACCGAATCATCAAGCGGTTGCGAGGTAATATCTGTCGCCGATCCAATGGCTCCTGCGACCGTTATGTCCGGTGTTCTTTCTCATCAGATATGACGTGTCGACTCTGAAATCACCTCGCGATCTCGCGGACACGCTTTGGATGGTTTGCGATACGGTGCTACAACGCCGCCCATATCTCACCAGGTCCAGCACCAGCCACGGACCGAGTCTAAAGAGACTGTCAGGACTTGGCATATGGTTAAAAGTAAGAATGGTAGCTGGTTGGTTTTGGTTCAAAGAAACATGTCGGGGCATCGGTCCTCCCGAAAAGCGGGTCCGAGTTGAGTCCGTCCCAGGAACTGTTCCATAACTATAGTGACTATGGGTTGAGTCTACCCCAGCTCAATGAGTCAAGTCTCCACCCAGGGTGAGAAAAGGTCGTTGCAGGCTTCAACCGTCGGGAGTGGTGTCGAAAGTAGTGATATTGTCAACGGCCGGAAGCAGGTCGCCGCCGAGGTCAGTGGCTTCATTGATTCCTCTTGCAGGAACTTAATAAAAATGAGTGAGCCGGTAATGATCCAGACCAAGCGTTAGTACCAGTTGTCTTTTCACCATGTAGAGTTTCGATCATAAAAGTTTGTTTTTCTTCCCAGCAACTAACGGGACATAAAAAATCAGGGCAGGGGTTTACCGGGCTGCAAGATCGCTATAGCAGTTGTAAATAGTCTGTTAAATCAGACTCAGGATTATACTGTAATGTCTTCTTACCCTGCACTTTTGAAAATTCATCCACAAGTTTCTTCTCGATCTTTGTCTGGCTGCCGAAAGTGATCGCATCAGCGTAGGTGGCGCCTCCCACGGAACATGGCTGTGTTATTGGCTTCTTTGAATGGTTCCAGATCCTTTATCCTTGAGTGTGGGATGGATCAACGCTTTGCGTGAGAAAATCATGTACCCAGTTTTTCTTTGAACGTATTCTGCCCAATCAGTATAAACGATCTTGCTGTGCGCAAACACTGGTTCCTTTTGTAGAACCGTTTTTAGATAATGCGGGAATAAGTCCCGGTCATCCAGCCACTGCAATGAATAATGTCAGGGAGGCCATCCGAATTTTTTTACAGTCTCGAGAGCTCCTCTGCAAAAGAAAATTGTCCTGGAGGCCATTATCGTCGATACCATTTTTCAGTCTCATCATGAAAGATGTATTTTCGCCGAACAGAGATCTTCATTTTCCAGGAAATAAACCTGAAGCCTTGGCGCTGGAAAAGAGGCAACTTTGATCTGCAGAGGCATATCATCATTGTCTACCGAAACGTTGATTCCCGAAAGTCGAACCACTTCGTGAAGGCGGTGACGACGTTCATTGATAGTTCCCAAAGCGAGGCATGATACACAGCGAACTTCAAACCTGTTGTCATTTGTTTTTATGGCCAGCTTGTTTACTGTTCTCTGAAAATTCTGTCAACTCCAGGTAGGGGCGACATTTCGTTGGCAATAAATAAGATTCTTTTTTGCTGACATGTTGTCCTGTTTATTCTTTTAAGAGGGGCAAAGGTACTATTTTATAACGAATAGCTAAGTTTGCACTTCGGTGAACACAAAATCAGCCCATTTTTTATGCTTTTATTGAAGAATTCAGCCGACTTCAGGCTGTACACTGGACCGAAACAAAAGCAAGGCCAAAGGGTTGGTTTTGTTCCCACCATGATGGTGCACTTCACGAGGGCCATATCTCTCTTATAGAAAGCAGTGTGAGGGAGAACTCAATAACTACATGCAGCATCTTTGTCAATCCCCGGCAGTTCAATGATCCTAGGGACTACGAGAAATACTCCTATAACTATTGAAAAGGACATTCAAATGCTTGAATCCGCTGGTTGTACAGTCCTTTGCTTCCTTCAGTTGACGAAGTATATCTCAAAAACGAGAATCTGCCCTCCCATTATGACCTCGGTTATCTGGAAAGCTGTTCTGGAGGGCCAGTTTCTGGCCCGGTCATTTCCAGGAGGTATGTATGGTGGTACATCGCTTGTTGCGGATAGCGCAGCCTGATAAGTTGTACCTGGGCCAAAAGGATTATCAGCAGTGTATGGTCATTAAAAGACTCATTCAACTTGTTGATGATACCGGCATACAGGTCCAGGTCTGTCCCACTCTTCGTGAGCCTGATGGTCTGGCCATGAGCAGCCGCAATCTTCGATTGACCAAAGACGAACGGGAAAAAGCACCGCTATCTTTCATACCCTGCAATGGATCAAAGAAAATTTGAAAAAGGAAATCTTAAGGATTTGAAAGCAATTGCGCGCACAAAACTTGCTGAACAAGATTTCAAAGTGGATTATGTGGAAATTGCGGATGCTGTCACACTGGAGTTGGCTGATGAATGGAATGGTGAACAGAAACTGGTAGCGCTGGCAGCCGCCTTTCTAAATGAAGTGAGGTTGATTGATAATTTCGTGATGCAGTCATGGGAAGAAGGACAGTCAGAAAGACGGAAAGTCAGAAAGAACTGTCTGGAAGTAACAAACATTTAATGGAAAATTTCTTTTGACATTCATATTTACAGTCTTCCAAACTTCGTGCTCTTCGGACTTTCTCTACTTATTTTCGGTCAAAATGAATAAACGGCTCCACAATATTACAATACTTGTTTTTTTCGGACTTGGCTTTTGTGTTGGCATATCTATAAAGGACCTTCGGCAAAGCTGAAAGAGCCGACATTCATTTTGCATTGAAGCATGCCCGCTATCTCCTATTTATTCCTGCGTTTTTTTATTCTTTAGCCAGCCATTACGTGAGGGTCAGCGTTGGAAGGCTACTGATCGATTCCCTCGGTTATGCAAGCCTTCGATGTCTAATGTTTTTTTGCAGTGATGATCGGCTACCTTGTCAACCAGGCCGTGATCCGCCTCGTGGGCAGTGCTGAAGTGTACAGTTCTTGCCAGGTATGAAAAAGTGCCAGCAGACAAACTTTGTTGGGACGATCATCCTGGAGAGGTTGGTAGACGCTATAACCCTCGTCAGCATTTTCGCCATAACCATCATCTTGCAGCCCGGATTATATAGCCAGTTTGTCGAACGTGTTATCAATAGGCCCGGCGAGGAGGAAACAAAAAAATATCGGGCAATATCATCATGCTGATCATGATCGCGATTGTGGCCGTGGTGATCGCCATCTGGATGATCATTAAAAAGAAAACGTTCAAAGACCTGTTTATCGCCCTGCAAAAAAGATTGGTTGGCGCGTATGGGAAGGAGTGAGCGCTGTAAGACATCTGAAGAGACGGAAACTTTTTATTTTTATTCCATCTTGCTTTGGGGGCTGTATCTGATAGCTGGCTATCTCGGTTTTTGCATTAAGAGAAACAACTGGCTATGGTATCAAAGAAGCTTTTACCGTCTTGTTGCCGGCAGCATCGGGATGACAATCACTCCCGGAGGTATCGGTGGATATGCATTCTTCCTGGAAAACGATGATGATCTATGGATTGTCAGAAGGTGTGGCTTCTGCCTTCCGGATGGCTGTTGTGGCTGTCCAATACCGCCGTGATCGTTGTCGGGGGTTTGAGTTAGCTTTGCAGCTCTGCCCTGGTATAATAAAAAGAAATTGCAACAATCGGCGATATAATCAAAAAGAATGGCGATGAAAAAGTCGATTCCATTGAGCAAAAGATGCTACTCCTCTTCCCAGGTGGCTCATCGGGTGAGACAACGGAGGGTGCTGGAAAAAAGATCGGTTTCACCAATGGCGTATTCGACATCTTGCACCAGGGTCATATTTTTTCTTTGTCACAGGCTGCCCGTGAAGCGGACTACCTGGTTGTTGGATTAAATTCAGATGCATCTGTTAGACGTTTGAAGGGTGAAGATCGCCCGGTGAATGTCCAGGATTCTAGAGCATTAGGTACTCGCTTCGTTATTGATAGTTGACGCCGTTGTAATATTTGAAGAAGACACTCCCTTCAATTGATAAAGACAGTCATGCCTGATGTGCTGGTAAAGGGAGGCGACTATACAGCTGGACCAGGTAGTGGTGCGGTGCAGACGTAATAGCAAACGGAGGCAGGGTCGTGATCAATCCAATATTGGAAGGCTTTTCTACTACACGGCTCATTTCACCAGATCAGGAGACAGTGAACGTGTGATCAAAACTTAACAGCTCCCGATATTCATTGTTTATTAATTCTTATTTTATTGCTGTCGAAAATCACAAGGTATGACCCAAATGAAGAGGGAAGACCATCGCCAGGAGATATCAGCTGGCTATCATTTAATGCAAGAGTGCTGCAGGAGGCAGCTGATACCAACGTGCCTTAAAGGAAAGGGTGAGATTCTTAGGAATATTTTCGCAATAACCTTGATGAGTTTTTCCGCGTGCGGGTGGCTACGTTAAAACGAATGATCCAGTTTGGCGCAAGGCCAAATATGCATCTTGAAACCGATCCGGCAACAAATACTGGATGAGATACAGATGATCGTGCTGAACCCAGCAGAGTGAATTCAACACGATCTGGGAAGACGTACTGAAGGAATTAAACGAGCAAAAGATATTTCCTTGCGCACGGAAAAAGAATTGAACGGCAGAACAACAGGAATTTGTACGCAATTATTTTGATGAGGAAGTGAGCCCCAACATCATACCGTTGATGATCGAGAATATTCCGGAGTTTCCCAATCTCCGCGACAAGTCGATCTATCTCGCCGTCGTGATGTGGAAAAAGAAAGTGCGCTTAATAAGAAATTCGCTCTGATCGAAGTGCCCAGCCGCGTCCTCGGCAGATTCCTCTCCTACCTTCCAGCCGACAGTGAACAGGATATCATCCTGCTCGAAGACGTCATCCGCGTTCAACCTGCCTGATATCTTTTTCATTCTTTGGATATGAACAATACAAGTCCCATATTTTTAAAGTGACCCGGGATGCTGAGATCGATATCGACAATGACATCTCTACTAACATCATTCAGCGCATCGAAAAAGGGACTGAGGAACCGGCGGAAAGGAAAACCGGTTCGATTCGTTTACGATCATGAAATGGACCCCGGTTTGTTGGAATACCTGATACGCCGCTTCAATCTTAACAAAACGGGATAACCTGATACCCGGAGGCCGCATTCATAACTTCCGTCACTTCATGGATTTTCCTGACCAGGTATTTAAGGAAAAACGTCAGCGCAAAAAGCCATTCTGATCATCCCCTGCTTATCGAAGAACGCATGATTCAGATGTGATCATGAAGAGGGATGTGATGCTCCATCTGCCCTTATCATTCTTTTAGACCCGTTGATTGACCTGTTGAGAGAAGCAGCTTTGATCCCGATGTGACCACGATTAAGATCACCTGTTATCGGCTGGCGCAACAGTCGAGGGTGATCAACTGCACTGATCAATGCGGCTCGCAATGGGAAACAGGTAATCGTAATGCTGGAGCTCCGGGCGCGGTTCGAGGAAGAAGCCAATCTTGAATTCGAAGGCACGGTTGGAGGAAGAAGGGGCGAAAGTGTTGGTAGAGATACCCAATATGAAAGTGCATGCTAAATGTGCATGATCCGCAAAAGACAAAAGACGGCCAGGTGCGTATTTGGCTTTGTGAGTACAGGCAATCTGAATGAGCGAACTGCCAGGGTTTATGGCGATCATTGCCTGCTTACGTCTAATCACAAGATCCTGGCGGATGTGAACCGACTGTTCAATTACCTCGGAACAACCGAAGACGGGGCTGCATTTTTGAAAGACTGCGATACCATTTTGCCAAGCCCTCACATTGTGCGTAAGAAATTATTTGAGCTGATAGATGATGAGATTAAGCAGGCGATGAAGAGCAAGCCTTGCGGCAATATTATTAAAGATGAACTCTCTGTCTGACGATGATATGATCAATAAGCTATACGATGCAGCAAGGGCGGGCGTGCCCATTAAACTTGATCATAAGAGGTATATTTTGTATGTTCTCGGAGAACAAAAATTCAGGAAGCCAGTTAGCAGCTGTGAGCATTGTGGATGAATACCTCGAACATGCACGTGTGTGGGTATTTCATAATAAGGGTAAAGAGAAAGTTTATATATCTTCGGCCGACTGGATGGTAAGGAACCTGGAGCATCGTGTGGAAGTGACTTGCCCGATCTGGAATGAAGAGATAAAGCGGGAGCTAAAGGACATATTGCACATACAGTTGCAGGATAATGTGAAGGCAAGGAAACTGGACAATGAATTGAACAATGACTATGTGCGAACGACAAAGAAAAAGTCAGATCTCAGTTAGAAACTTATAATTATTTATACAAAAAAACCCTAAACCCGATTGAGACTCGGCAGCAATTGACATTGGAAGTAACGCAGCAAGGTTATTGATAAGCGATGTTATTGCCGGTCCCCAGGGCCAGCCGGAATTTATCAAGATCGCACTGATCCGCGTTCCTCTCAGGCTCGGCTTCGATGTGTTTGATAACGGGTGAGATATCGGCTGCCAAAACAGAAAAGATTGTCAAGACCATCCGAGTCTTATAAATTACTACTTGACATTTATGAAGTCAAACACCTGAAAGCCTGTGCAACCTCCGCCATGCGAGATGCAAGCAATAGCCATGCGATCATTAAAAGAGTGAAAGAGGAAACGGGAATAGCGATCAGCATTATCACAGGGCAGGAAGAGGCTTCCCTGATCTACGAGAATCATATTGCCGAAAACCTGACTGACCGAGGAGTCGTATCTCTATATCGATGTAGGCGGTGGCAGCACAGAACTGACATTTTTTACCGATGGTAAACTTGATCTTTAAAGAATCCTTTAATATCGGGACCATCCGATTGCTGAAAAGGACAGGTGTCATGAGGCCATGTGGGATGAGATGAAGGAATTTATCAAAGCAAAGACCAAAGGGTTATCATCATGTGACGGCGATTGGCTCAGGAGGAAACATCAACAAAATATTTTCGCTGTCCAAAAGAAAAGAAGGCAAACCTCTATCACTCGAATCATTGCGGGATTATTATAAAGAATTCAGCGGGTTGTCGCTGGAACAGCGTATGAGTCTCTACAAACTCCGCGAAGACAGGGCCGATGTGATCGTTCCCGCGCTGCTGATATATATTAATGTAATGCGCTGGACGGATACCGAAGAGATATTTGTTCCAAAGACCGGTCTCGCCGACGGCTGATCCACACCCTATATGAGGAGGTCCGGTTGAAAGAGGTTGAGGTCTGACCACAACCGGCAAGAATGATACCGTACACGCAGCGCCCCTTCCCACCCCAGGTCTCGCTCACAATTAACGGCTTCAACCATTTCATCTATCTTTACGGATACAATAAGCTCGACACCCAATGGCAGAAAATAAGGACGCAAAAGAAGTTAAGAAAGTTACTACCAACACTATTCAAAAGATGAAGCAGGCCGGAGAGAAGATCTCCATGATTACTGCATATGATTATTCCTTCGCCAAGATTTTTGATGAAGCCGGAATCGATATCATATTGGTAGGGCGACAGCGCAAGCAATGTGATGGCAGGCCATACCACTACCCTGCCCATAACACTTGACCAAAATGATCTACCATGCCCAAAGCGTGGTGAGGGCCCGCGACAGGGCATTGATCGATTGTGGATATTCCGTTCGGCTATTATCAATCCAATTCAGAGATCGCACTGGCCTCCGCCATACGCATAATGAAAGAAAGTGGCGCTCACACCGTAAGCTGGAAGGCGGGGAAGAGGTCATTGACTCAGTAAGCAAAATTGTGAGTGCAGGCATCCCCGTTATGGGGCACCTCGGCCTGACCCCTCAATCAATTAATAAATTTGGTACCTATGTGGTGCGAGCCACAGAAAAGCAGGAGGCAGACTAAATCCAAAGACCGCGCTGCTGCTGCAGGAAGGCCGGGGCATTCGCAATAGTGTTGGAAAAGATACCGGCTTCGCTGGCCAAGGGAGTTAGTAAGAGCCTAAGTATCCCTCACCATTGGTATTGGCGCCGGTAAGTATTGTGATGGCCAGGTATTGGTCATGCATGACATGCTTGGGATCAATATCGAATTTAAACCGCGATTTTTACGCCAGTACCTCAATTTGAATGACCAGGTAACCGGGGCGATTCAACAATATATTAAAGATGTGAAGGGTGTAAACTTCCCTAACGATAGTGAGCAGTATTGATCCTTTTGACCCCGGCGATTTATTGATAAACCAAAACTCTGTTTATGAAATACTCTATTCTGCTTCCGGGGTTAGCACTGATTATATCATTTACCAGGCCTCTCCATCGCGACTCATTTTTTGGTTTGGTCACCATGGACACGAGTCACATCACCCATACAATGGATGGAATGACTAATGAGTGGCCTGATAGTTTATTTCAAACCGATAGGGAAACATCGATTCGTTATGCGGCAGATAATAATGACGCCTGCATGTTCTTTGCACTTCGTATTGCCGACTTTCGGACCCAGATGAAGCTGATGCGCCAGGGAATGAACCTGTTCATTGACTTAAAGGGAAAGAAAAAGGAAAACCGGAGCATTGAGTTCCCGCTGAAGCCCCAATCTGGCGAAGGATATTCCGGCAGTGGAATGAAACAACCAGCAGGGCAATGGGCAACAGGGAAAATTCGACAAGCAGGCATTTCGTGAGACCATGGCTATTCGCCTGCTGGGAATGAAACTCATTGGCTTTAGCGATGATGAGTCTTCAACACAAGGATTGAGCCTGGAAGGTTCTGCTAATATTTCTTTTACCTGGGATTCATCAGATGTAATGCATATTGAGTACAAAGTTCCTTTTAACCTGTTCGGTGAAGCCGCCTCCCTGAATCAAAAGACAATTAGTATTGGCTGGAAGATTAATGGAATTGATCCTGGATCAGCTAATAACTCCGGTGCCTATACTACCACATCGATCCAGGGAAGACCCTCAGCCAATGGGGGATCTCGGGGCAATACCAGGGGTGCCGGGAGCAGTTCCGATCCATTTGTACAAGCGGGTTCGCAAAAGCCAGTGGGAGAACAAAGCTTTTGGGGCAAATACACGGTCCACCTCTAAAGCTGGCCACTGGCTGCTCAGACCTACTCGCCGCTAGCCTTTCACTATCGCAACGAGATGTTAATGCATGCAGTGAAAACAATTTTAATTCAATTCTGTCGTCCAATGTCGCGGATCAAACTGGACGGCATGAAATATCTTCTGATTTCCCTATTTGTTTTTCCCTATTTAGTCCTTCACGCGCATAATGAAGAAGACCATGGAGCTATGACCGGCTATGCTGATACGGGTCACATCGCTCATGTTCTTGATGGATTGACCAATGAATGGCCCGCCTCCGATTTTCACCTGAGTGATGATTCCACAATAGAATATGCGTTGGACAATGACGATAAGAACCTCTATATAGTCGCGACCATACCCGATTTCAGGGGAGCAAATGAAAAATCATGCGGAATGGGATGAAGATTTTTATTGATTTGAAAGGAAAGAAAAAAGAAGGAAAGGGAGTTGAATTTCCCATTCAGGGAGAAGCCGGCAGTTCGGGATTAAGCTCTCCCAACTTTGCCAGCAAGGACGCAAGCGAAGAGCAATCAAAAAAGCTGGACAAAAAACAGCCAAAGTATCCTGTCCCTGGCGATAGTTGCTTACAGGTTATTTGGATTTGGTGGCAATGAAAAAGATGACCAGGGTTTAATGACACCGGCAGCGTGAACATTGCATATAAATGGGATGAATCAGACCAGATGCACATTGAATATAATATTCCTTTGGAACTATTGGGCAAATCATCTTCATTGGATAAAAAAGAGCTCAGTATTGGCTGGAAGATAAATGGCTTCGATAGACCGGAAGGGCTGCATAATTCTGAAAATGCAGGAAATGGTGAAGGCGGCGGATATCAAAGAGGCGCGCACTGCTGGGGGCGGTGGGCACGGGGGTCAATCATGGTGGTGGAGGCAGCCGGGGCTTCGGAACAAAACCTCAAACTCCTCATAAGAAAATTGATCCTGAGGAAATGAGAAAGAACAAAACATCTGGACGAAATATATTGTGATGGTCCCTGCTTCGCAAAAGGGATTTTAAATGGCACTAAAGTCGGTTTCGTGTATGCCTTGCATGGTTAATTCCTTCTTGTTTTTGGTAGCAAGCAAGTGATCCTTGCCAACAGTTGTGTACGCCCATGGTTTATCTTGTTACTGTGAAACCGCCGCCTCAATCGGATATGTCAGCAACGTTAAACCTTTAAACCTTCAAACCTGCCTGCCTGACAGGCAGGCGTTAAACGATCTAAGGTTTATCTTTGCGTCCAAAGCACGACACATGGAATTTCTCAAATCGCTCGGTATTCAATCAACTAATAAAGGTGTAAGCACAGGCCAACAGTGGATCGATTCCACGGGGAAGTGATCAGCTCCTTCTCGCCTGTCGATTGGTAAATTAATCGGCTCAGTGACATCTGCTGATAAGAGCAGCTTCGAAGGGGTAATCAGAAATCACAGCAGGCATTCAACCAATGGCGGTTGGTACCTGCTCCCAAGCGAGGAGAAATAGTAAGACAGATTGGTGAGAGCATTGCGAAAGAATAAGAAGCCCACTGGGTAAATTGGTTTCTTATGAAATGGGAAAGAGCTTGCAAGAAGGTTTTGGAGAGGTACAGGAAATGATTGACATCTGTGATTTTGCCGTTGGGCAATCAAGACAACTATATGGATTGAGCATGCACAGCGAACGCCCGGTCATCGCATGTACGAACAATATCATCCGTTGGGAGTTGTTGGGATCATCTCTGCGTTTAATTTTCCCGTTGCCGTGTGGAGCTGGAATGCGATGCTGGCGTGGATCTGCGGGGATGTTTGCATTTGGAAGCCTTCGGAAAAAGACTCCATTGTGTGCGGTCGCTTGTCAAAATATCGTTAGTGAAGTGTTTAAGAAGAACAATGTTCCCGACGGCGTGTGTAGCCTTGTGATTGGTGGAAGAGAAGTCGGAGAATGGATGGCAAATGACACGAGAATTCCGTTGGTTTCAGCAACCGGCTCTACAAGAATGGGTAAGGCAGTTGGGGCCGCGGTTGGCGCAAGGTTAGGAAGGTCCTTACTGGAACTGGGCGGAAACAATGCCATTATCATCTCGAAAGAAGCTGACCTTGATATTGCGATCGTTGGATCATTATTTGGAGCAGTAGGTACGGCGGGGCAGAGATGTACAACAACAAGAAGATTGATTATTCATGAAGACGTATACGACACCGGTAAAGAAAGAGATTGGTCACTGCATATGGTCAACTTAAGATCGGGGATCCCTTGAATGAAGTGCACCATGTTGGTCCGCTGATTGACAAGGACGCTGTGAAAATGTATCTAGCTGCGATAGAAAAATGTAAGAAAGAAGGTGGGGATTTTATTACGGCAACTGGTGTTCTCGATGGGAATGGTTACGAAAGTGGTTGCTATGTGAGACCCTGCATTGCGGAAGTAACCGCCGATATGGAAATTAGTGTAGCCATGAGACATTCGCCCCGATCCTCTACATTTTAAAATATAAAACACTGGGTGACGGCAATCGCTATTCAAAACGGAGTACCCCAGGGGTTGTCTTCATCTATCATGACATTGAATCAAAGAGAGGCCGAAGAATTCTTATCAACTACCGGAAGCGATTGTGGAATTGCCAATGTCAATATTGGTACGTCAGGAGCTGAGATAGGCGGCGCATTTGGTGGTGAAAAGGAAACCGGCGGCGGTCGCGAGTGGCAGTGATGCGTGGAAGTCTTACATGCGCCGGCAAACTAACACGATCAACTATAGCACGAATCTGCCATTGGCACAAGGGATAAAATTCGATCTCTGATGTTATTTCTACGATCACACATGCTGAGGAGTATTTTACTCCAAATTCGTGAACGCTTCATTTTCTGGGAAATATTTTCAACTTTTGTAAGGTTGACCCATATCCTTTTAAAACCAAATTCAATATCCATGAAAAGGATCTGTACTACAGTGGCAATCCTACTCTTTACTAGCTACAACATCCAGAGCTCAAACATTTCGCGTCAGGAATGCTTGGAGGCGTTCATCAATCAGACGTACTGGAGACATCCGATTTTCCCGGCTGGGATACATTAAAAGGCAAATATTCGCCGAGGACCGGTATTCACTTCGGTTTTATGCGCCAATCTCCCCTTTCGCACGGGCTCGAATGTTTTTTCCAACCCGGTATTATCTATTCCAACAAGGGACGCAAATTCACAGAACGGTTTGATACAACCGTGAGCCAGACCCTTTATGTCAACTCATCCGAGTATGTCAATTATCTGGAAATACCCGTCAATATCGTGTATAAGTTAAGATTGGGCAAGTCGGCGAGATTCCTGATCGGTGCCGGACCTTATGCGTCTTTCTTCTATACAGGTAAGCTTAAAACCGAAACCGTTTCCAAGACCGGTGTCTACACCCTCGATGAAAACAAGAACCCTTCTGTGTGGAGACGGTCCCGGAAAATATTCTCTCCTTGATTATGGTGTGAATGGCCTGGCAGGTTTTGAATTTGGCCGTGTGTTCCTCACCGCTAATTATAGCCGCGGATTAAAGGATTTTTATAAGCCCGATGGTTACAACGCTACTATGAAACACCAGGTGATGGGATTGACCGCCGGAGTTTTCATTGACAAGCTAGGCAGACCAGGCAAAGAAGGACAGGGATGGAGACGGCATATTGGATGCAGACGATAAATGTCCTGACCAACCAGGTCTTGCTAAATTCAATGGCTGCCCTGATACGGATGGTGATGGCATACAAGACAAAGAAGATAAATGCCCCGGGCGAGGCACGGATTGTTGGCCAATGCAGGATGTCCAATTGAAGACAAGGACAAGGATGGTATTCAGACAAAGAGGATAAATGTCCTGGATGTATTCGGTGTCAAAGAAAATAAAGGCTGTCCGGCCGAACCTAAGGATACAGACAAAGATGGTGTAAACGACAACGATGACCAATGTCCGACTGTTGCTGGTTCTGCCAAGTATAAGGGGCTGCCCTGTTCCCGATACGGATGGTGATGGTCTGAATGATGACGTGGATCAATGTCCGACCGAAAAAGGAACTATTGCAAAGAAATGGTTGTCCGGAACCGGTAAAGAAAGAGATCGTGGAAAAGTGAATTATGCAGCCCGTCGAATCCAGTTCCAGCTTGGCAAGCAACGCTGATGGCGGGAACTCACAAAGTACTGGATGAAGTCGTAGCTGTATTAAAGCAAAATCCGGGTCTTAAACTATCCATTGAAGGGCATACGAGTGGCGATGCAAGTTATGCGGCTAATATGAAACTGTCGCAGGATAGGGCCAACCGGGTGAAGAGCTTACCCGGTATCGAAGGGCATTGCGGCTACTCACGTTTGAAAGCCAAAGGCTTTGGTCCGAACCAGCCTCTCACCAAATGGTACCACCGAGGCAGAAAAAGCTAAAAATCGTCGCGTTGAATTGAAGGCGAGCAACCAATAACAATATATAGCCGTCATGGCTTACAAACCCCTGCATTATTGAACTTGCGGGGTTTTTATTTTCTAAAATGTATGAATGGTATCAACTATTTTTGCGGCTTTCTCAACTTTGTATATAAAGAAATCTCCTAAATCAATAATATGGTTAAACGATTGTTATTTATAGCAATAAGCGGTTTACTTAGCCTGACCGTTGTTGCTCAAAAAGACGTACCCAAAGGCTGGCATCTGTTGAATCCGAAAGATAGCGGCAACTATTATGGTATCAGTCCTTGGCCAGGCTTATGATTTCATCAAGACAAAGAAACTGAAAAGTAGTACTGTGCTGGTAGCAGTGATATGATTCGGGTGTGGACACTACGCATGAGGATCTCAAAGTCAGTTCTTTGGCACAATCCAAAGGAGATTCCGGGCAACGGTATCGATGACGACAAGAATGGATATGTTGACGATGTATATGGTTGGAACTTTCTTGGTGGTCGCGATGGACGCAGCGTGGAGAAGGATAGTTATGAAGCGGCCCGGAGTATATCATGGTTTGAAAGATAAATGGGGAATAAAGGATGTAGATAAGTCAAAACTGTCGGCTGATGATCGCAGGGAATATGAGATGTGGTTAAGGGCAAAAGAAGAAGTGGCCTCGGTAGATCCCGACGCAGGTGAGAACAACTATCAAAGTAAAGAACTTCTTGAAAGATGCCAAGGCGGGTGATTCAACATTTAAGGCAACGATCAAGGAAAAATATACTGGCAAGAAGACGTGGATGGCATATACTCCTGAAACGGATGTAACTAAAAAAGCAAAGAGAGAGGCTTGATGAGTCTCTATCATGGCTTCGGCTTTGAGCAGGACACACCAGCCGAAGAAGTAATGAACGATGCGGGTGAATACGTATCCAATGAGGAATCGAAGGCTGAGGCAGCAGAAAAGGCGCCCCCTTCATTCCGCGCATGATATCGTGAAAGATAATTACAATGATTTTAATGACCGGTTTTATGGGAATAGCGATGTGATGGTAAGCAGAAATGCTGCGTTGCATGGTACGCATGTATCCGGGTATCATTGGCGGCTGCAAGAGGAAATGGAGTTGGCATGGAATGGGGTGGCCAATGACGTAAAGATAATGATGGTCCGTGCTGTGCCGGATGGTGATGAGCATGATAAAGACATTGCATTAGCTATTCGCTATGCGGTTGATAATGGTGCACAAGGTGGTTAATATGAGTTTTGGCAAAGGGTTATTCGCCAGAGAAAAATGGGTGGATGAGGAGCGTAAAATATGCAGAAAGCAAAGGCGTTTTATTGGTGCAGGCTGCCGGGCAACAGTCACAGGACATAGATACGCTATACAATTTCCTACTCCCACCTTATTGGATGGTTCGCGTATTTCAATTGGATTACTGTGGGTGCAAACGGACCATCTGCCGACGGGATCTTGTTGCGAATTTTTCTAATTATGGAAAGAAATCTGTTGATGTGTTTGCACCGGGGGTGAAGATATACTCCGCCTGTTCCCGGCGGCAATGCCTACGGGATTTGCAGGGAACAAGCATGGCCTCCCCCGTTGTGGCAGGGCTTGGCTGCATTGATCATGGAATATTATCCTGCATTGAGCGCAAAACAAGTGAAGATGGTGATTGAGAACGTCGGCTCCAGAAGGTTTCTATGAAAGTAAAGGATCCTGGAACGAGGTGAAGATGTGAACTTATCTGATCTGAGCAAGACGGGTGGGAATTGTAAATGCATACGAGGGCAATGAAGCTCCGCTTCTACGATTAAAGGCGAGAGGTTGGTTGCGAAAACAGTTACATCGACCGTGAAGCCGAAGAAGAGAGAATAATACCTGGACAAAAATATAACAAGTGAGGCTGATCAAAGCTTAGGGCTATTTTCTTAGATGTCCCTATTTGAGACGAAGCACTTTTTGTCGCACTGGAAATTGTTGTTTCGTGTGAGCAATGAAGGAAAAAAACCTGGTGTCATTCCTTCTTCATGTTGATCTCAGCAGACAATAGATCGCAGTGTCTGAAAACCTTCCACCGAAATAAACACCTTCCCCTGAAGTTTGCCCCTCCTTAATAAACCCATTTTTCTCTAATAGCGCCACTGGACTGCGGTGCATTGGCCGGATCTCAGCAGACCAAGCCCCCTATTGAATGCAGGTTCAGCACTTCAAATCCATATTCAATGATCCCGTGAATCTCCGCTTCGCTCATAATCCCCTTTTTTCCAATAGTCCGGGTGCAGTTCGTAGCCGATCTCGGCGCGGTAATTTTCGGGTTGCGGGTTCCAAAGACCAGATGGTCCCGACCAGCTTCTTGTCGCGTTTTCAGCGTAATCGCCCCAGTAGACCGCATCATTATTACCAATGCCCCGGTTGATTTTGTTTATAAATGCACCTGCTTCCTCTCGATAGTTTTACATTGGTTGCGGGTCAGAAAGCGATTTACTCTCGCATCAGATCTTAGCAGGAATATCTCATTGGCATCATCAAATGTCAATTGCCTAAAGAGTAATCGTTCAGTGGATAGATTTGGAAACGGGTTGAAGTTTAATGCTAACATCGTGTTTAAACATCGCCTCGGTTTTGCCTGCCGTCCAAATGCGTACTCGTTCAGCCTGAGTTGACCAATCAGGGATTTCTATAGATTATCAGCAAAATTTCCGATCTTTCAACACTCGATATCGACAAATAACTAACGACTATCGATTAACGATCTATTAACCCCATAAGCGCTATGCGTCCTGGATCTCCTCTGCAAGTGTTCCATCATTCTATTTAACAGCAATTATATCAGCCAGGCGCCTCAGAACGACCTGTTAGAAGCCTTCAATGCGGGGACACCTGCCTTCACATCCAATTCATCGAGAATATTCCATTGCTCAAACGGGAATATCGTTATGCTGAAGGGAAGTGGACGATTAGGGAGGTGCTTCAGCATATTATTGATGGCGAACGCGTATTTGCTTATCGTGCCCTTCGCTTTGCAAGGAGGGCATACCCACTTTTCTTCCAGGCTTTGATGAAAATACTTTTGCCAACAATGCCAAAACAGATAAGAGGGATTGGGAACAATCTTGTTGATGAATTCAAAGCCGTGAGAATGGCGTCCAGAGTACCTGTTCTGCTTCGTTTGACGATGATTAACAGCTGGATGCCACCGGTACGGCAAACAATAATTCCATTTATGTGCTGGGCATTGGATTTATCGTTGTCGGTCATTCGTTACATCATATGAACGTGATCAGGGAAAGATATCTGTAGTGTTGGCAATCAAAAAAGCCGCTTACAACTGTAAATGTGCGGTATCTGGTAAAACTCTTGTTAACGGTGAACCTTACTTTAAACCGCACTAAACGGTTTTTTATCATCGCCCGTCTTACCTTTCGCAAGGTTTTGCTGCATGATCACATCATTCATCACTTTCACAGCCTGGTCGAGATAGATGTCTTTACGCAGGCTTTTTAACCACGGATTAAAACGCTCCTGTTTGCTGGGATCGCTGGCCCAACGATTTTCTTCATTAGGCAGAGCAGGAAACATTGATATCCTCGTTTCCAGCTTCAGCAGAGCTTCATTCTGAGCAAAGTGTTGCCCGGAGTGATTTTTGCTCCTTGCGGTATTTGTTCAATTGCAAAGGGATCTGGCGGTCATTTTGTTTGGCAAGCCAATCCGCGTGATTTTGATCAATTTGAAGGTTGAATCATGAGCCAGGCGCTCATTACTCAATTGTTGGATCACCTTAAGATCGTATCCGGCATTCCAGGTCGTATGAGGGAGATTTAGCTGATCTCATCCCATGGCAATGCATCCGGATCATCTGCTTTTTCCTTACTTTTCTATATTCCAATTCGTCAGGTAAAGACATATGTCCGAAGACACGCCTCTTAATTGCGGTGAGCCGCCATTGATACGATAGAATTTTTGCAAGGTGAGCTTAACCGTTCCAAGATCTGAGTTAGCGCCGGGAAAACTTTCTCAGTCCAGGTCCAATATTGCGCTGAACTGTTCCTTTGCCATAAGTTGAGCGTACTTCCAATGATCACTCCCCTTCCATAATCCTGGATCGCTGCTGCAAAGATTTCTGAAGCAGAAGCACTGAATTCATTGACCATTACAGCCAGCGGGCCTGCATATAAAACATGACTTGTCTTTATCTCTTAAATACGCTGGGCTTTATTATCCCTGTCTTTTACCTGCACGATCGGACCATCTTCAATAAATAAGCCAGCCATTTGTACCACATCGTACAACGAGCCGCCGCCATTGTTGCGAAGATCGATCACGATGCCATCCACTTTTTCTTCTTTTAATTTATTTACTTCCTTTGGCTACATCAATAAAGCTACTGGTTTCCATTGGGATTATCAAAATCAGCATAGAATTCGGGAAGGAAGATATATCCAATCTTTGAGTTACCATTCTTCACAATGGCACTGCGGGCAAATGTTTCATCCTGTACGATCTCGATCGCGGATCAAGCGAAATCACTTTTATCGTCCCATCCTGTTTCTTGACAGTCAGCCTTACCTCTGTTCCTTTCTTACCACGGATGAGTTTCACCGCATCTGTTACGACAAAACCGGTGAGGTCAACAGGCTCCTCATTTCCCTGTGCTACTTTATGAATTATGTCGCCCGGTTGTAGTCTCACCTGATTTAAATGCAGGGCTTCCGCTAATATACGTGCTCACTTTGATATTGCCTTCATCATATTGCAGCGAGGCGCCGATACCAAAAAACGGCCGCTCATTTCTTCATCAAAATATCTTTTATCTACCGGAGGGAAAAATTCCGTGTGCGGATCCATCGTGAGTGGTGATGGCATTTACAAACATGTTGAACTTGTCATCATCGCGTGAATTTGAAACGATATCGTTCAAATAGGCGATCCATTGCTTTTTGATTTTGTCACGGGCCTCTTTTTCCAAACTCCGCATCTGTCTTTGCCACAAAACCTTCCTTGCCTTTATTTTTTCACGGGTGTCAAGCAAATCAGGAATAACGCTCAAGCGCCATGTATTTTAGTTTCTTTCTCCAGCGCTCTCTTTTCAATTCTGACTGATGTAGTGGCATAATTCAATTTGTCAGCATCCAGGTAAGGTCACTTCATCTATGCATTGAAATCAAAAGGCTTTTGAAGAATTTCATTGCAGATAGACTGCTGACTCTTCCATTCTTGTGTTAAACGTTTTACCCTGCTGCCAGGAAAGAATTCGACAGGTGCACCTTTATTATCTTCATCGTCGATCCTCGGTCTCATATTTCTTCTGCAACACGTCCAATATCACTCTGCAGGTAGAATATTCTTGTCAGGATCAAGGTCATCGATGTACTTCTTAAAGATTTTTTGAAAAAGCGTCATTAATGTCCTGTGGGACTGTAGTGAGCCTGCGTTAGCATCTCTCCCACCAGTTTGAGGATCTCTTCATATTTTGAGGGTGGATTCTTCTTGTGCCGGTTCCCATAGTCTGGAAAGCCAGAAAAATCCCGCAACAAACGTCAAAATCACAATCGGAAGTCTTTTCATATTCAATAGGTATTTTAGTACGTTTAACATGACCCAAAAATAACGCAAAAACCATGAATTTCTTGCCTTTACGGGCTTTTAACAACTGTTTTGCCCGTGTTTTTGAATGAAACGGTCGGGCTATAAACAGCCACTGTGAATAGTGAAATTGTTCCGGGTCTGGAGATGATTTATTGTATGTCGGACGGCAGTTTATTTTTCCGCAACAGCCATTTTTAATTATTTTTGCCAGCGTTTCGACAAAAATGGTGGTTATAGCTCAGTTGGTTAGAGCATCAGATTGTGGTTCTGAGGGTCTGGTTCGAGCCCCATTAGCCACCAGTAAGCCCCGCCGCAGCTGTTTATGGGGTTAATTTTATCATTCGCTCATGAATTACTGGTTATTCGTTATTCCTGTTCTCTCAACGCTCATTGGCTGGCTGTGTATGTTGATTGCTGTCAAATTACTGGTGAATCGCATGATCCCCGCACGTTTAGGAATTGGCTTCCAAGATTGGGAGGGCGGTCTGTGCCGATTTTCTTGCTGACCTTAAAAAGATCGTCGATCCGGCCAATATCAAAAGGTGATGCCGTTGGTTGAAGATCACGTTGATGATTTTTTTCGGAATAAGTTGAAAGAAAAATGCCTGTGATCGGTATGCTTATCGGTAGAAGCGTCATTAATCTGAAAGAAGTTTTTTAAAGAGATCGAAGATCTTTTTCCACAGGTGTTGACAAGGTTCAGCT
>ERZ1370068.10107-contig-8833_pt1 | contig 48105 bp, 74 predicted proteins | sample MGYA00561227_ERZ1370068 | MGnify/ENA primary metagenome ERZ1370068 (study PRJEB38410, sample SAMEA6850437) | metagenome | study: Metagenomic assessment of the ecological functions of the soil: analysis of the soil microbiota associated with the... | reverse complement strand
CGTACTTCCGTTCAGTTACGTATTGCTGCACTCTTTTCGCCGCCGGCTTTTCGCTTCTCCTTGACGAACTGGAGAAGACTCGCGCTGGAAAGATAGTAGACGTGGGCTATTTCTCGATGAGATAACGCCACGTCCGGCCAACCAGCAAGGCGTGGAAACGGAAGATAGTGAAGCACATCGTGGGGGAACGATGATTAGCTCCTTTATGCCGATATGAGAAGAAGCAAGCCAATCAGTTGCTTAGTAAAGAACAGCAGAGGTTTCATTGAACCTCTCTCGCTCGCCTAAAGTAAAGATGCTGTCACGCAGATCTCTTGACCAATCCACTGAGCTTCTCCTTCGGTAACTCTACCCTCTGGAACTGAAGCTTTTCTCTCTCGACAACCCCATGCGAAAACTTCCTATCTGCACACAAGAAGTATTCAAGCAGAGTTGTGCCCGGATCAAGAAGCTCCTGCACTTCTTTTAATCTCACAAGGTTCCACGGTCATGAGCGGAGGCTTGCTCTTTATCTTCTTTTCGAACCTTGGAAAGAAAAGCGCTGTACGACCCGCTCTGCTTGCGTGAGTTCGTTTCGTAAGCTCTCCCGCGGAGATCCTCTCTTCCTCACTGGCTAACCGCGGCTTTCAGCCCGGCTATTTGCTCATTCAAACGCCTCTCCTCCTCAAACAAACCTGCTCTTGACCCTGGACAGTTGCACCTTGCTGCCAGGACATCCAAAAGATACGCGACGCGTGCCCGCTCACTGCAATTAAAAGCCTCCTCGGGCTTGCCCGCTAACAGGAGAGCGTCCATGCATGCCGCTATAGGCATCGACCGCTCCCTCAAAATACGATTGCCTGTATTCCGCTGATTGCAGCCGTGTGCGGGTAGATTCAATCTGCTGGATGGCGCCTCGATAGCTGAGAATAGCTCTCGTCCAGACTTTTCATCTGGCGGAGCACGTCACCAATACGAGTACTTGCCGAAATGGATCGCGTCCGGCCTTTGATGTTTCTCGGCGATGGTAAGGGCCTGGTTAAATTGTCCAGAGCTTGAGGAAAATTCTTCTGCTCGCGATACAAGCTCTCCTATGCCGACATATAATCACTATCACCCATACGGATATCGCATTTCCCTCCACGTTTATGCGGTAGAGAGCGCGCCACTGATACTGCTCCAGCGCCTGTTCCGGTTGACCACACTGTCCTGACGATACGCGTTTCCCAAGAGCCTGAATATTAACGAGAGAGTTGGTAAAACTCGCGCGCCTACAGCTGGATCGTATGCTGAAGTGTCGAAGCCAGGCTGATAATCTCCGCAAATAAACCGACACTCGATACAGGGCCTCAATCGCTTTCGCGTGTTCTCCGCTCCTCATCGGTGATCTCTCGCCTAACTCACTGCGATCCGCACGACTCGGGACTCGCCCTCGACTGCGGATCGGGAGGGAAGTTCTTCTCCTGACCTCGAAGACCCATCTCTATCCGAGCCCTTCTCGCTTTTGGCAAAGGCTCTGACGGCCGACTGATAGCCGTTCGCCAGAGCCGTCAAGCACGTAGTTTTGGCTGGCCGGTAATTGATTCTACACAACTCGCATCCCGGAGGCCCCCAGACAATTCCTTTATATCTTCTCGGCCTGACTCCTGGGCTTTCTCACAACGTCAGACAGTGATCGGTTTTTCTAGCTGTCCACTGAAAGGTGGCACGCTGTCGAGGCTTCCGGCTGTACGCCTCCGGTGTTGCAGCTATGCCGGTATTGCTTGGGGAAACCAACTGGCTGATGCCTTCTTCTACTCCGCCTCTTGAGCCTGGGCCAAACGGGAGAGGCCAAAAACCTCCCTTGAGTACTTTCCACGCTGTCCAGCAGCTTCGCGTGCAGCTGCGAATCCGGCGCGGCGCTAAAACTCAGGGATGGCACAACTCAGAGCCAAAAAGAAAAGCATGAGTGCGGCTATTAGCCCGCGTTCCACTCGAATTCATTTTTCGCCACTTTACAAATCACAAATGAGCTACTTCACCGTACCCACCAAAATAAACGGCGCCCAGAAGTAGGGATGGGAAGTGGAAATAGAGATAGGGTTTTGAGACGGAGACTGGGGCTCTGGTGTCTCACCCAGTTTACCGATTCCTCCCACTCCGCGCCTGGCTAGCAAGTCGCTGCGTCCTTCGCCGCGAATAAGCTCCAGCTGCGCCTGCCGCAACGCTTCGACCTTGCTCATGGTCTTCAGATTCCTGATAGAAACTCGCTCATCAGGCTGTGCCGTTGAACTGTCGTCCACACTCCAAAGACTTGCCACCACCGAGGGAGTGCCAGCGTAGATAAACGCCCGGGTGAGGCCTACGAGTTCATCGCCGGTTGATAACTTTCCAAGTCCCGTGTCACATCCACTGAGGACCACGAGATTGGCCTTGAGGTCCATCCCGAAAATCTCTCGCACTTCCAGTCTCCCATCCTCTTTGCCTCCTTTGGCTAAAAGCACAGCCGATGAAAGAGGATCGTCCTCATTCAGTTGTGCATGGGTGGCGAAGTGAGAGGATGTCATAAGCTCGGTGAAAGAGATTTGCTTTTCTCTTCACTCGCCTCCTTCTTCACATATACTGTCGATTCGGGGATAGACGTTCTTCACTTCCTCCGCTTCCAATTCCGCATACTCCAGGTTCTTCTCGGGATCGCCGAGATCGGGATTGCCGAAAGCGAGCACTTTTTCTCCGCCGGCTTTGCGCTTCTCCTTGACGAACTGGAGCAGGCTCGCGCTGGAAAGATAGTAGACGGGGTATTTCTCGATGAGATAGTGCCCGTCCGAACCAACCAAAGCGTGGAAAGGGAAGATAGTGAAGCACATCGTGAGGGACGATAATTAGTTCCTTGCCGGTGATGTGAGGAAGCAGAGGCTCAATGAGTTGCTTGTAAAGAACAGCAGAGGTTTCATTGAACTTCTCTCGCTCGCCTAAAGTAAAGTATGCTGTCACGTAGATCTTTAACCAATCCACTGAGCTTCTCCTTCGGTAACTCTACCCTCTGGAACTGAAGCTCTTCTCTCTCGACAACCCATGCGTAAAACTTCCCTATCTGCAACAAAGTATTCAAGCAGAGTTGTGCCCGGATCAAGAAGCTCCTGCACTTCCTTTAATCTCAAAGGCTCCACGGTCATGAGAGAGGCTTGCTCTTTATCTTCTTTTCGAACCTTGGGAAGAAAAGCGCTGTACGCCCGCTCTGCCTGGCGGAGCTCGTCCTGCAAGCTCAGCCCCTGTCTACCTCCCGTCGTCTTCACCTCGACAGCCTCGCTCTGATTGCAGCTATGCGCTCCTCGCAGGGTTCTCTCCTACTCCGGTAGTCCACTCTTCACCCTCGAGAGCTGCGCCTTGCTCCCCAGCAACAACCAGAAACGCCCGTGACCAGCGCATCGCTCGCTGAAACTAAAGGCTCTCGGCCGCTTGCCTGACTCGGACAGAGACTCGATTATGCCGGAAGTACGCGGATAAAGCTGCCCTCAGCAACGACCGCCTCGAAATTCTCGGACTGGTAGAAACCAGACCGGGTCGACTCCGCTTGTCGGATTGGCCGACTCGTAATAAGGAATCGCCTCCGCCAGCCCTCCCCCGTCTGGCCGCAACGCGGCAGCAAGTCCGAGATCATGGCCGAACTGATTTCTCTCTTCCCGACTGCTTGCTGTTTCTCAGCTAACGCCAAAGTGCTTTCTGGAAATTCCTCGATCGCGAGAAAATTGTCTCTGCTGTACATAAGTTTGCAAGCTATGGCCCGAGTATAACCGCTCGCTCTTGAATGACCCTTAGTTCCTCAGCAACTTATGCTGCTTGACGCCTCTGAGAAGCCAGTTCTAGTGCGTCATCGGAGCGGCCGAGTAACGTGTATACGCGCGAGCTGGGGTCGATGGAGCCGCCCGGTAAGCGTCTTATGTCTGAAGTTCTCGAAGCCAAAATGCGAGACACTCTACTGCGGCTGGCAAAGTGGAGCTCGTTGCAAATATACCGCACTGTTCAAAGATAGTCGATTGCCTTCTTCGTATTCTCGGCGACGCAGGAGTGTCGCGCGCTCTGATCGGAAAAGCAAAAGAACGCGCTCTCCACCGCTAAGCGCGTGATTCTGCTCGCCCGCTGCGATCGCCCTCTTCAGCAGCGTTAGTCCCTGATCCGCCAGCGCCCTAGCTTTGTCGAAGTCCCGGACAGACGTAGCACGATTGGACCAAATTATTTCTTATCGCGCTGATTTCCGGTAATGGTGGGGCTGGAATCTTAATCTTGGCCGGAACGCGGCGAGAGCCCAGAGCAGGACCGCGTGTCCTCCAGGCTATTTCGAGAGCCTTCTCGCCATACGTAATTGCTTTTTGCAGTCTGTCCATGCAACTCCGGGCAGCGTCTAGCAGCTGGCAAATACGCGTCTTCACCGCGAACCCTGCCAACACAGTTGGGGAAACAAACTCGTAACCGCATCATGCTCTGCCTGCCGTCGCCTCGGACTCATAATAATGAGCCAAAGCTTTTGCTTTTATTTCGCCCCGCGATTGGGCGTTTCGTATAGGAAGCAATTCGTGAACGATCAAACCTGGGCTGTGGCACGGCGCAAGCCGGAGCACTAGGAGAAAAGTGAACCGACCACTGTCCAGATTACGCAAGTGCTTTGTTGAGTGTGCCATCCTTTGCACCGCATTGCAGACGATGAATGCTATCTGATGCAGAAAACTCACCGCTCTCACGACCGATTCTGTTCCTGTCACTACTTCAGTCACCTTCTGAATCTTCTTCCCATCGCTTAGTGTGTAGGTAACTGCTTGGCCTTTGGTGATACCGCCGACGCCGCGTTGCACGATCGCGATGCGCTGCTTGATCTCCTGAGCAACGTGCTTCTTCCCGGCGGCGTCGTCCACTGTCTCCATCTTGGCTAACAGTCCCTGAATATCTGACATGGGTTTTCGGACGTTAGGACGTAAATAGTTTCTGTCCCGGTGTGCTCATCCAGCCAAAACCAGAGGTCTCTAGCTGGAACTACGACTTTTCGTCCTTGCTCAAGAAAGCCCTGTTGATCGATCTTGGGGTCGGGAAAGATCTGACTGGCGCTTCCCTGACTATCGTAGAGAAGGATATAGACGTACGCCGGACGATTCGTTTCCAGATGAACCTGGAAATTATCATAGGAGCGCAGCGCGCTGCCTTCACTAACCAAGACTTCGGTATAACTCCCATCGGCCTCTTTCCTCTGGCCGATGATGTTCATGCTGAGAGTTAACGGAGCAGCGACCACAGGTTGTGGAAGATCTTTTTCAGCGCTGCTTCCTGCACCTCCATTGGCCGAGCGGGTGCTTGAGAAGCGGCAACCGGTGGCACGGCAGCAGCGGGTTTCGTAGCGGCACATCTTGAGCTAAGTTCGGCGCAGACCGGATCTTTCATCCCTCGCACTATCCGGCTCTTCTCTTGGTTTGTCTCGCCGGTTGACCCGGAACGCCATCTTCTTTTGAACTCTCGACCGCCTCGTCTTTGGTGGTTCCAGTTGCATCGGGGATAGCAGCCGTCAAAGCGCTGACCGCCACGGGGCGTTGGTCATCAGGCTGGAAGAAATAGACGTAGCCGACGATACCGCCGCACAGGAGGAGCGCTCCAAACAATAAAAACCCCAGACTAAAGCGACGGGGCTTCGCTGGCAGTAGTTGCGGCAGCTCCGTGACCCCGCATGACCGGGCTCCATTCCGGAGAGGCGATATCTCGTACTACGGGTTCCTCTACTTCTTCTTCCTTTTCGGCGGAGTCGAATGCAAAGGTCGGATCGCCATAAAGCATGTAGCCGGCCCAAACGATAGTCTCTTCTCCGTGGGCTTCAATGAGCTTTTCTCGCGCTTTCGAACCGCCTCGCCTACGCTTTCACCCTCGACTGAGAGAGCCGTAAAGAGCTTCGCAAACTGCGAGCTGGGTTCGTCCAGGATTTCCCAAAACGTGCCGATATAGTGCTGCACACCGGATAGCAGATAAGCGTTGGCGAGGCCGAAGATCCGCTGTTCGTCTTCTTCCCCGATCCGCCACTCGCCGCTGTGACCGCTTTGACAAGCATTAGAAAAAACCAGAGAAGGCATGGGCTGGAGCCCGCCCATGGCGGAGATCTCGCTCGCTTTCAGCCTGGCATCCTTTAACAACCAGCCGCTCTCAGAGGGGTTTTCTGAATGGTAGTCCGCATGGCCTGCATAATGGACGATGTCGTAATCGCGCAGGTTTTCTTGACAAAGGAGACGTCCACAGGATGGCTCTTGAAGTCCACGTGAAAGATATCCCGCTTCTCATCGAGGAAGTTTCTGATCTCGGTCCCTTCCCGATAGGAAGCGTCCGAGGTCTCCACGCGGATCGGCCACGACTAACAACCTTGAAGGGAGCTTTTGGCGCGCGGCTTGAGCGCGGTCGGAGCTTGGCGAGTGCGCACGATCCGCCCCATGGCGAAGCGGCGACACAAGAATTGCCTGCCGTCAAAGAGCAACTCCCACGGTATATGAACCAGTTTGTCGTCAACGTACAGGATCAGATTGCGCGCCTCCGTGGAGCTGAGCTTTTCCCGTGCCTTGGAGGGACAAGCAGGTCGAACAGAACTTGTCCTGACTTCTTGAGGCTCTCGAGGATCTCGCGGGTTACCTTCGCGCGCCGGTTGGCCCGATTGAGTAGACTGATGACCTCGCGCCGGCGCGCCTCGATCTGCTCCCAAGGCACCTCGACGTGCTCATAGGGACGGAGCGTCCTTTTCGCCTCCTTCGCTCCTCTCATACACGCTGACCTTGATATAACCGTTCTCTCGCGAAGCTTCGATGATGAGGTCGCCTCCTACTCCTCCTTGCCGAAGCGTGCTGCGGCGTGTCGCTTGCCTGACCTCATCGAGTCCGCCGGACTTCTCGTTATAGTCCATGATGGCCCTCCTTGATCGTCCAGCCGTATCGATCCCAAGGCTACGTTAGCTTCAGAGATCGCAAGACGGTAGTCACCAGGAGAAATCCGGTCAAAGATCGCCGTCCCCTGGCGGGCCAGGTAAGAGGCTTGCTCGCGGCCACCGGCCAAGAGACTGGAGGCGGATGCCATCGGCGGGCGACGCTCCCCCGGCCTTGACCGTTACAGCAAGCTGACACATGCTCATCCTCAACTGGCTCCTACCTCCACAGCGACTTTGAATCTCCCCATCTCCTTTTCCACCTGGAGGACCGTCGTGCCGGGCGATTCCAGCTTGCCCCTAACCCCCGCCAGTCCTGGGACTTCGACGAGCTGCCCTGTCGTGCTCACGAGCTCAAGCGAGCCTCGCGCCAAGCGCACGACCATTTCAAAAAGCCTTCCTCTCGAGCCGTCTGTGGGATTAACGCCATCGCCTTCGTCACCAAAGCCTCCGGCGCTGTTTCTTTTCGTTTCCCAGCATTGAGCTATGAGCCGCAGAAAGTTCGTCGAGGCAAGCCGTGCAGTGGGCCAAATGGGTCTCCATCTCCTCACCCATGGTCGGCATGGCACCACCCGCCAGATAACTTGCCAGCGTTTCTTCGTCTGGACAGCCTGCTCTCCCGTTTCTGGGTTTCTGAGCCATGAGGTAAGCTAGTATCCTGGCCTAGCTGCTTCTTCGTTAGGGTCAATCACGATCGCCTCCTTGAAAACCGCTGCATCTATTAAATAGACGGGAGCGGACCAAAATTCTTACACGCCTAAACCGTTATAGCTCGCGCCAAAGAGCCTAGTCTCACCGCGGAGGCGCTAAGGGCGCAGAGAAAGATTTCTTAATCAAGAAATATTCCGATCTCTGCGAACTCGGTGTCTCTGCGGTGAATACTGCCTCGGTCTGAGCCCGGAGGCGTCTGTTCACGAATACCTACCCAAATAGACGGAAGAGAGCAGTTCTATCTTACAGAGCTCCGGATCTCCTCAACACTTCACGAATCTTTTCTAACACGCGGCTTTTCTGAGCATAGACGGCATTGACGGAGGTCTTAAGAAGCGCGGCTATTTGTTCGGAAGGCAGCGCTTGGCGGTAACAGAGATCAACGAGAATGCGGTCCCGAGGCGAGAGAGTCTGAATTGCCTGGCTGAGCAGCGTTTCCCTGCTCGCTCGTTGAGCAATGGTTCGGCAGGGTCGGGGGCCGTGTCGAGACTATCGCCGCGACTCCGTCTGAGGTCGGAGCTTGCTCTGTAGGCAAGTCAATAGTTAACCGCGCAGTAGAAGCCGGAGCCAACTCGCCAGGCTACAGCCATGGGCGCCCCTGAACTGCCTGAGCTTCTTCGATTCGTTTCGTAAGAGGGAAACGAAAAACTCCTGGTAGAGATCTTCGACGAGATCGGCGCGGGGCTCGGCGTGATGGAGAATCAGTATCTTCTTGATCGTATGATAAACGAGGTTCGAATATTGCAGGATAAAGGAATCCCAGGCGGCTTTCTCGCTTCGCAAGCAACCGGCGATAAGCGTCTTTTCCTTCTCGGTCATAATTCCATTATTTAATAACGGAGGCCGAGGTCTGACTTCCATGTTTCGAGTGTCTTGCTAAATTGTTGATTCGCTGTCCGACCCTCCAAGCTTCCTGGATGCAGCGTCGCGTTCAGCTCATGGACCCTAAGAAGATTGTGTCTTTTAATACACCTATGGTGGCAAAAAAAACACCTTTTTTTGACACTCTTGTTCAGCACTTCATCGAGCCGGCGCAATCGTTGGAGATTTTCTTGCCATTTATTTTCCACCTAAAACAGCCACTCTGACATTTGACATCACTGCCAGTGCGCCGCGTCTTTCAGATGTCCCTTCTCGAAGGAGCAGTGGCTTTAACACACCTTAAGGTGGCAAAAAGCCACCGCTACTCGCACTTAAAAGAACATGTTTTTTATCAGCTCTCCTCAAACTCGATCACTTTGCTAGATTTTCTCTGCTGGCATTGTGGTTGCTGAATGGATCAACCGCAATGATGGCCCAGAGCGAACCCCAATCGGAAAAGACGGCTGACCTGCGCAGCGTACATACTTCGAATCTGCCCGAACTATTTGAACAGCTCGGGATCAGTCTGATCGTCTCCACTTATCAAGCGGGTAAAGCGATCGTCGTGCGAAGTGACAACGGCACACTCAACACTCACTTCCGAACATTCGCTAAGCCGATGGGTATCGTCGCCGACCACACTCGGCTGACCATCGGCGGCGCCAACACCGTCTGGGAGTACCGCAACATGCCGGCAGTGGCGAAAAGCTGGAGCCGGCGGGAAAGCACGACGCCTGCTATCTGCCGCGCCGCATTCATGTCACCGGCGACATCGACATCCACGAGCTTGCGCGGGATGGCAACAACGAGCTCTGGCTGGTCAACACCCGCTTCTGCTGTCTCTGCACGCTCGACGCCGAGCATAGTTTCCATCCGCGCTGGCGCCCGCCGTTTGTCAGCGCGTTGGCCCCTGAAGATCGCTGTCATTTGAATGGCCTCGCCATCGTCGATGGTCGTCCTAAGTACGTCACCGCACTGGGAGAAACCGATACGCCGGCGGGCTGGCGTGAAAACAAGGCCAAAGGCGGCATCCTGATGGATATAGAGAGCAATGAAATCCTGCTCCGCGGACTTTCCATGCCGCACTCGCCGCGCTGGCATCAAGGAAAACTCTGGCTGCTTGAATCCGGCGAAGGAAGCTTGGCTCGAGTCGATCTGGAACGCCGCACGTGGCAGACAGTCGCACAACTCCCAGGTTTCACGCGCGGCATCGACTTTGTCGGACCGCTGGCTTTCATCGGCCTCTCACAAGTGCGTGAGAGCGCGGTGTTCAGCGGCATCCCGTTGGTCGAGCGGCGTGCGCGAGCGCACCTGTGGAGTGTGGGTGGTCAATATCGAGACCGGCCAGACAGTTGGATTCCTGCGCTTCGAAGCCGGCGTGCAGGAGATCTTCGCCGTACAGGTGCTGCGCGGGATGCGCTTCCCTGAATTGCTGGAATGGACCGATGAGCGGCTCGCCCATTCTTACGTGCTACCGGACGAAGCATTGGCTGACGTGGTCTTACCCACCGAGGCAAACCAGTTGCCATCTGCTGCCCCGATAGAGCGACTAGCGGAAGCGTCGAGTAACGGAAAACTCGAAACCGATATCTTGAGCGAAGCCGAGGGATCGAAAACCGAAATTGCAAGAATTCCAAATGATCAAATTGCGCAAAATTCGAACTGAGCTCGTTTCGATTTTGATTCAACCTCGAAACTCGATTTAACTCAGACGCCTGAAGCTCGGCAAAGGAGATGTTATGAACTACTTCGATCTTATATTCGTCGTATCCCGACCCTACCATCGCCGCCGCCTGGGAGTCTCAGGTCAAAGAAGTCGACAAGACTTCCTGGCTTGCCGAGAAGTTAGCCACGCGTGAGAGCGAGTCTGTTTGCGCGCTTTGCGGCGTGTTACGCGGATCTGCGCGCCCTGCCCCGCAGTGCGCGGCGTGCCCTCCAGCGACGAATCGCGCGCTCCAGCGAGCTGGCTGCGATCTTGCCGGAATACTTGCAGCACCGCGGACGACGGCTCCAGCATCGGATGGCTTGGTCCCTGGCCGGGGCTGCATTACTGCTCGCGTTGGGACAGGGAGTGGCGACAGCAGCCACAATCACCGTCACGACAAACAATCCTAACATCATATCGGACGGCCAGTGTTCGCTGATCGAAGCCATCAACAACGCCAATAACGATGCCGCGATCGTTCCCTGACTGCGCCGCCGGCAGTGGCGCGGACACGATTGTCCTGCCGGCAAACGCCAACGTGACACTCAGTGCTGTGTACACTAATACCTACGGCCAATTCGGCAGCCCCGTCGGTCTGCCGCTGATCACCAGTCAGATCACTATTGAAGGTAACGGCGCCACGATTGCTCGCCAAGGAGACGCACCCGCCTTCGGTCTCATCGCCGTGAGGGCAACGTCTTTCCGGCGTACCCCAGCCCGGGGGATCTGACGCTTCAGAATGTGACTTTGAGCGGAGGATCTTCCTTCGGCGGCTTTGTCGAATGGTGGCACACTCAGCGTCAAGAACAGCACCATCTCAGGTAATACGGGCGGCGGTGTATCTAACAGCGGCACCCTCACGATTGCTAACAGCACCATCTCAGGTAATACGCAACTCGGATGGCGGCGGCGTACATAATTACTTACGGCAGCGTCACGATCGCAAACAGCACCATCTCGAGCGAACGTCGGCAACCAGGGGTGGCGGCGTATCTAACTACGCGCACGGCCGCGCTTACGATCACTAACAGCACCATCTCAGGCAATATCGCCAATGCCGGTGGTGGCATATTTAACAACCATGCTGTCCTCGGTTACTGCTGAGCTTTTCCGTGAGTCTTGTCTCAGACGGAACCCTCACCCTCAACAATAGCTTGATCGCTGGCAACCAAGCGCCCGTTGCGCCTGAAATAGCAAACGACTAGCATCGTCACCGCAAACAACTTCAACTTGTTCGGCACAAATGGCAATGCGGGTGTCACCGGCTTTACACCCGGGCCAACCGACATCGTGCCTAGCGTATCGCTAGCGCAAATCCTGGCTCCCTTAAACAACAACGGCGGTCCGACCGACACCCACGCTCTAGTCGCCGGCAGTCCGGCGATCGATGCCGGCAATCCAAGCGGATGCCGGGACAATGCAGGCATGCTTTTGCCCACCGACCAGCGGGGTTTTCTCCGATTAGATGACGGCAATAACGACGGCACGGCCAGATGCGACATCGGTGCCTACGAAGCTAATGCCGTTATAGGCAAGAACTCGGCTTTCGTGTTTCAGCAGTATATCGATTTTTTGGATCGGGAGCCCGACGCTGGGGAAGTTTCGCCTGGGTGAGTGCGTTGGACCGCGGCTTGTCGAAGGCCGATTTGATTGAAGTGTTCATGGATTCCGAAGAATTCCGCTTTGAGGGAAAGTTCATTACCCAGACTTACTTGGGGATTTTGACTCGGGATGCTGATTACGCTGGATTTCGAGGTTGGTTGGGGGCCTTGCTCGTCGGGTTATCACGGGAGCAGATCGTGCAGGCGTTTTTGGACTCGGGTGAATTTCAATCCAGTTTTGGCAGCAATCTAACCAACGGGCAGTTTGTCGAGAGGATGTACAATAACATATTGCTGCGGTCATCCGATCCCGGGGATTTAATGCCTGGGTTGGGGCACTAAACAACGGGCAATTGACTAAGGCTCAGATGGCGTTGAGTTTCTTGATTCGGGAGAGTTTCAGGGGCTGTTTGTAAGTCAGAACCGAGTCGACATCTCGCTTTTGTATTTTGACATGTTGCAGCGGGACCCGGATGCTGGAGGGTTTTCTTATTGGGTTGAAGTATTGAGCTCAGGAGTGCCGCTCACATCCGTGATTGATGGATTTCTAAACTCCCCTGAATATCAAGCCGGGTTCTAGGGCGCCGACTGCCTTTTAGACTGTACTCTAGAAAGATAATTCGACGCGGAGTCGTGATCCATCAATCAAGCTTAAAGCATTGCGACCGAATACCGGGTTTGTCCAGCATTTCCGACGAAAGGCGCACGGCATTTTCCGAGGGTCTACCAAAGCCGATTACAGACAAGCGCAGCGCTTAGCGCTCAACGTGTGCGATCGATTCTCGATCAAGCCGAGACTATCCTCGCATCACCTCCTTCTGGGGCTATCGATGTCAGCGCCTTTCGCGTTGTTCAATCCTATAGCGCTGGCGGCGGCAGTACGCCGGACTAGCATTAACGCCACGGCAGTCTGCGGTGGAAGGTGCACCGCGTCTGGCCTCAAGCAGTGCCTATGGTTCTGGCAGCACCGCGCGTCTGGCGATACCAGCGTTGCCTTGGGTGACCTGGTTAATGCTTCTGCACGTATTCAGTAGCGCGGTTGCCGCTCGGTCGCGGGCGATTCTGACACCGTTTCGGTAGGCGCGCCGGATCAGGCGGCGCATTACTAACGTGGCTCGGGTATAAACCCAACTGATGCGGTCAACGTGAGCCAGTTTAGCGGCTTGGCAATATGACGTCCGCGCAATTTGCGCAGTCCGACATCGGCACTGTACTGCGGAACCGCAACCGACCGCGGCATTGCGAGTTGCCGCCCTCACGGCCGGAACTCTGCGACTCACAGGACCGAAAGCGTCGATCATCTTTGGGGTGGGCGCCTATAACGGCTATGCCTGAGCGGAATACCACCACGCCATTACGAGCCGACGAACCACGGAGCGGTTCAATTTGCGCGGGGCGTTAGGGATAGCCAGCAGTGGAGCCAGTCATCAAGAGCGGTCGTCCCGGGTATTTTCATTCTGACCGTCGAGAACTGTTAGAGGCATAGATCTGGCGGCGGTCATGCGCAAGCTACTGTGCCTCGCTTGGCGGCAAGGCAGCGATAGCCCCGGCGAGCTTCCTTGGGAGTCCAGCGCGCGTTTCGGTAACGCCGGCACCGCCGCGACCTACGGTTCAGGAAGGACAACAGGTCCACGAAGCTCGCGGTTGTTCTTCCCATGGCGACGGTTTGTAGTAGCTTCGGCGATCTTTCTGACCCAAACGACAACTTCGGGTAGGCCACAGGACCGAGAGAGGCTCAACAACCCAAAATATAGGAGGGATTTATATGTTTCGTCATTCAACCAACACTGCTTCGTTTTTGTCCGTCGTTATTGCTGTACTCATGTTCTCGCCTCTCTGGCGTGGGTTGCGGCGGCGCAGCGGGCAACACCAGTCTGGGGACAGGCGCGCTTCAGAATAACACCACGGGCAGCTACAACACCGCCATCGGAGTCGATGCGCTCTTTAGCAACACCACGGGCAGCTTCAACACCGCCATCGGACTCAATGCGCTCTCTAGCAACACCACGGGCAGCAACAACACCGCCATCGGGGCCAGTGCCAATGTGTCTGCTGGGAATCTGACCAACGCTACGGCTATCGGCTTTGGAGCCATCGTCAATGCCAGCAATAAGATCCGCCTGGGAAACACTGCTGTCACGGTGATCGAAGGGCAGGTGGCGTTTACTGCCGCTTCGGACAAGACCAAGAAGGAAAACTTCCAGCCGGTGGATGGAGAAGCAGTGCTGGGAAAGATTCGCGGCTTTGAGCTATCGAGCTGGAACTTCATTGGCCACGATCCTAAAGAGTTTCGCCACTATGGTCCCATGGCGCAAGACTTCTTTGCGGCCTTCGGCCACGACGGAGTCGGACAGATCGGCTCGGAGACGACGATCAACTCTGGCGACCTGGCGGGGATTCTTATGATCGCCGTGCAGGCGCTGGAGAAGCGCACGGCGGAGCTAAAACAGAAGGAGGCACAGATTGCTGTACTGGAATCGCGGCTGGAAGCGCTGGAGTTGCGACAGAATCGGTCTATGCAGATAACAGCCGCGAAGTAGTAACGGATTCATAGGGGACTCCTTTCAGCGAGGGCTGATTCGCGCACGATCAGGAGCGGGTCTTTGCTCATCACGCAGACCAGCAAAGCTCGAATGGCGCAAGTGCCCGTCCGGCGTCCACTTGGTGAACTCAGCATCGGGGACTGTTCATTTTTCCACCGTAGCCGCTAGTGCGCGCTCGGGTTGCTCCTCGCCAACGGCTTGTAGTAGCTTCGGCAATCTTTCTGAGCGAAACGATAGACTTTAGGTAGGCCACAGGACGGAGACAGGCTCAACAAACAAACAGGGAGGGCATTATATGCTTCGTCAATTCGACCAACACTGCTTCGTTTTTGTCCGTCGTTATTGCTGTACTCATTTTCTCGCTCTCTCTGGCTGGGGTTAGTGCTGCGCAGACCAACACCAGTCTGGGCGCAGGCGCGCTCGTTAGACAACACCACGGGCGCCCTCAACACTGCCATTGGAGTCAATGCGCTCTTAAGCAACAGCACGGGCGACTTCAACACCGCCAGTCGGAGTCGAGGCTCTCTTTTAGAACACCACGGGCGACTCCAACACCGCCAGCGGAGTCAACGCGCTCTTTAACAACACCACGGGCGACTGCAACACCGCCAGCGGAGTCATTGCGCTCTTTAGCAACACCACGGGCCACGACAACACCGCCAGCGGAGTCAATGCGCTCTTTAGCAACACCACGGGCAACTGCAACACCGCCAGCGGGATCCGTGCGCTTCAGTAACAACACCACGGGCCGCATCAACACCGCCAGCGGAGTCGAGGCGCTCAGTAACAACACCACGGGCAGCGACAACACCGCCAGCGGAGTCGATGCGCTCGTTGCAACACCACGGGCAACGTCAACACCGCCAGCGGACGCCAGTGCGCTCCTTTGAACACCACGGGCAGCTACAACACCGCCAGTCGGAGTTCGTTGCGCTCTTTAACAACACCACGGGCGACTTCAACACCGCCATCGGGCGCCGGAGCCAATGTGTCTGCTGGGAATCTGACCAACGGCTACGGCTATCGGCGTTGGAGCCCTCGTCAATGCCAGCAATAAGGTCCGCCTGGGAAACACTGCTGTCACGGTGATCGAAGGGCAGGTGGCGTTTACTGCCAGTTCGGACAAGACCAAGAAGGAAAACTTCCAGCCGGTGGATGGAGAAGAAGTGCTGGGAAAGATTCGCGGCTTTGAGCTATCGAGCTGGAACTTCATTGGCCACGATCCTAAAGAGTTTCGCCACTATGGTCCCATGGCGCAAGACTTCTTTGCGGCCTTCGGCCACGACGGCAGTCGGACAGATCGGCACGGAGACGACGATCAACTCTGGCGACATGGCGGGGATTCTTATGATCGCCGTGCAGGCGCTGGAGAAGCGCACGGCGGAGCTAAAACAGAAGGAGGCACAGATTGCTGTGCTGGAATCGAAAGTCGAAGAGCTAAAAGCGAAGCACGCCTACTTTGAGACGGTGGCGGCGCGGCTGGAGGCGCTGGAGTTGCGACAGCATCAGTCTGATGCAGATAACAGGGGCGAAGTAGTGACGATTCAACCAGCAGAACAGACAAACGAGGAGAGCATGTCAGTGGGCAAGAACAGAATTCTGAAGACTCCAACATACCTTAGCGTTTTCCGTCTGCTGCTTTATTAGCGGGGCCTTCGCCCAGGCAGCGACCTTCACCGTTAACAGTCCATTCGATGCTGCGGACGCAAACCCCGGCGACGCCATTTGCGAGACAGCACCTGGAAACGGCGTCTGCACGCTGCGTGCAGCGATTGAGGAGGCCAACACTCTGGGGGCAGGGAACGACACGATCATCCTGCCGCCAAACACTCTACCTCCTGACCCTTGCGAATGAGCTCACTATCACCGGCGCCGATACTGCCTTATTCGAAATCCAGAGCATAATGTGAACCCTACTCTTGGGCACGCTGAATCTGCTCGCGCAGCGATTCCAGGGTCGGCGTGATCGGCGTGAGTTCTTTTCCGATACTCGAATCGCCTCCGGCTGCTTCAAACCGTGGCCGGTGAGATTGCAGACCACGATGTCGCCGAGACCGATGGTCCCGGCGGCGCGCAGTTTCTTCGCAACGGCGACTGAAGTCGCCGCCGCCGGCTCCGCAAAAATACCAGCGAGCGTGGCTGTCAGCGCTTGGGCTTCGATTATTTCTACATCCGATGCCGCCACTGCCGTACCGCCGGATTCGCGCAACGCGGTCAGGGCGCGCCAACCGAGCGACGCCGGATTGCCGACTTGAATGCTTTCGGCGATGGTTTCACGCGCTACCATGGGTTCGACATCGGCCAGTCCTTTCTCGAATGCGGCGACGATCGGCGCCGCCGCTTCGCTTTGCGCCGCAACGAGTTTGGGCGCGCGCTCGATCCAACCGAGCGATAGAAATTCCTGATAGCCTTTCCACATCGCGTAAATGCCGGTGCCGCCGGCGGTCGGATGAATCACCCAATCCGGAATTCGCCCGTCGAGCTGATCGACCATTTCGTAGGCGTAGGATTTCTTTCCTTCATCGCGGTAGGGATTCGACGATAAGCAATCGTACCAGCCGAATTCTTGAATGGCTGCTTTGTAAAGCCTCGCCACTTCGTTATCGAAGTCGCCGTCGACGACGATCACAGTCGCGCCGTACACACGGGCCTGAATGATTTTCGACGGCGCTGTTCCCGCCGGCACCATCACGACGCTTTTCAATCCCGCTGCGGCGGCGTAAGCCGCCACCGAAGCCGCTGCGTTTCCAGTCGACATCACCGCCGCAGTGTCGAACCCCAGCTCGCGCGCCACGGAAATACCGACGCTGTTACTACGATCTTTCAGCGACCCGGTCGGCAAGACCGTATCGTTCTTGAGAAATAAATTGTGAATTCCTAATTCCCCGCCGAGCCGCGCGGCATGAATCAACGGCGTATCGCCTTCACCGAGCGAAACAATCGAGGCCCGCTTCGCCACCGGAAAAAATCGAACCAGCGCCAGATCGAGCGATCGTGGTTTGCTCGCGTCCGCGCGAAATCCAACCGACCCAGATGATCGATCGTAACGTCGACTTCGAGGACGCGCCGGCATTCAGGACATTGAAAAACGGTCCTTGAAGCGGGCTCATACCCACAGTTCGCACAACGCAGCTTGTTAATTACACCCATCCATCCGCTCGATCGACGCTATCGTGTTTCCGTGATCCCAATCGACTTCACTCCAGCACTCCGATCGATTACCCCGTCCTTCGCTCGAGCTCGGTCAGCGATTTCTCCAACTCCCCTTCCAAGTCCGCCACGTCAAATCCAACCGCCCGAGCGCCATCCAGCGTCGCAATGCAGATCATGATCAAATCTAAACACTCGCGCGGCGGCGGATCGTCAGGATGATCGTGCAAATAATGATCGACGCGCTGCTTAAGAGTATAAAAATCTCTGAGACAGACGACGGGTGGCAGATTTTGCACTGGCCCTGAATGCTCTTTAGACGGCGCGAAAGCGACGCCACCCGGATCGACCAGCGCGATTTGGGTGCCGTTCTCGAAGAGCAACACAAGATAGGAATCCTGCGTATCCGGGTGAATTTTCTCTTCGAACGCGGTTACATCACGCCAAGCGAGAGGCAAACGTTTTCCAGACGCCACATCGAGCAGAGTCGCGCTCTCATCATCGTAGAGCGCAGCCTCTTTGTGGCGCTCGCTCCAATGCCTCACCGCTGACTTGGCATTTCCAATAATTTCCACAGACGCATTGTAACACGTGATGCTCTTCGCTTAGAAACCGCTCGCATTGATATTCTACGGAGCCATAGTATTCTCGACCGACCCCATGCGAGAACCTTGATGCCAGCAATGAACAATTCGGATGAAAAGAGAGCGGCGCAAGGCCTCCTGCTGGCATACTGTTTGTTTATTCTTTACGGCTCTTTTATTCCCTTTCATTTCAACTTCGATCCAAACTTCGTGCGCTGGCGCTGGTCGTTATTTTGACGGACTCGCTTCACGAGGCGCATTGCGCACGCATCGTTGTCCGACGTAGTCAGCAACATTTTGCTATTCATACCGTTCGGCATCCTGCGGATGTGGCTATGGTCGGCCAGGGTCCAAGGCAAACGGCCGCTTCTGCCGACCTTAGTTACGGCTGCCTACGGATTGATATTCGGGGTTGTTATTGAGTCCGGCCAGACACTCTCGCCAGGGAGAATCTCGTCTCTACTTGATGCCTTATGTAACGGGCTGGGAGCTTTCATCGGCGCGATTTGGGGTCTCGTCCTGGTCCGAAGCTTTCCGAGGATCTTTCAAAGCAACCTTGGTTCACGTCCTGCGTAATCAACCTACCCTGTTGTTGCTCTGTTATCTCCTTCTGGGAGTTTTGGCGAACTCGTATTTCCCATTTGACGTGACGTTGGATGTCTCGGCCGTATGGCAAAACATAAAACGCAGTCAACTAGTTCCGTTCCAAAAAGGTTTACATCAGCTATTGGTTCGAATTGTTGATAGAGAAAGGAGCGATCTTTGCTGGCATCGGCTATCTTGTTTTAACTAACCTACAGCGTCTTTGGCGCGGTACCGGAGCAGGCCTCGCTTGGCTATTGTGCTGCGCGCTCGTCTGCGCCATCGAGATCGGCAAAGTGTTCTTTGCCGGACGAGCATTTTATGCGGAGAATGTAATGATCGCCGCGCTCGGCGCGCTCCTGGGGATTATTCTGCTTCCGAGTCTGGTCGGCTTTGTCATGCGGTCAAACGTCGGCCGGAAGCGGTCTGGTTCGCCGCTCGTGCTCGGCTTTCTAATCTATCTTGAACTTTCTCCCTTTGACTGGATAGTCATCACAGAGCTGCCCGAGCGTTTTTCTCGGATCGAATGGCTTCCCTTCAAAGCGTACTATTCAGCCGAACCGCTAGGTGCCTTATTCGATCTTCAGAAGAAAATATATGCGTCGATTCCGCTGGGTTTCGTGGTCATGTCGCTTCCGTCGATCAAAGTCACCTCGCTCGCCCCGGCGCAAAGCGGCGCTACTCTGCATTGTCATCGCCGCCGGGATTGAATTGGCTCAAGTCTTCCTCAGCTCCCGTATTCCATCGACCACCGACGTTATCATTTTCAGCGCCAGCGCTTGGGTCGGGATTGTGCTTTCGAGGGCTACCGTAGCTTCACCGTGAATAACGAAATCAACTCGACCGCCGAGTAGCCGGTGAGCCTTGACGGCGAACAACTCCGATCCCCAATGGTGAGGGAAAGTAATGATAACAACAGAGAAGTGCGTGGACGCTTAGATAACTCGAACTCGTGATCGACAATGGAACAAACGTTTCGTCGTAGACCCAAGTGTCGCGGTGCTTGACATGACCCGGCCATCTTGGCTATTACCCCATTCCAACCGGGCTTGTCAGTGGATAAGCGAATACGCATGAATGATCCAGACGCGCTTTCGTCGAGCAAGTGTAACAATCTATTTGCCAAAACATCAATTTTTAATAAGAGGAGGGACTCATGAATAAGTTAATCCTGGCGTCTGGTTATGTGTTTAGTGCTCGCGGGTATTGCCGCCGCAGCGGTCAACATCAACACGGCGTCGAAAGAGGAACTCACGAGTCTCAAGGGAGTCGGTGACAAGCGCGCTCAGGAAATCATCGACTACCGCAAGAAGAATGGCGATTTCAAATCCGTCGACGACCTCGAAAAGGTTCCCGGTATCGGCCCGGGTATCATGAAGCAAATCCGTTCCCAGGTTTCCGTTTCGGGCAAGACGACGGTCGACAAACCCTCCGACAAGGCCAAGGCCGTCGAACAAACCAAAGCCAAAGCTCCAGACCCAGCGAAATCCAGGGGACCGAAGCCAAAAGGCCGATGCACCCAAGGCGACGCCATGAAAGCGGAAAAGAAGTAAGCGCCGATAGGTTTTTAAAACAACCCCGCCGGGGAGACGCCGGCGGGGTTGTTTTTGTGGCCCTCGATAATGTGAGAAGCACCGAATATGAATGATCCGACGGAGGTGACCGATGCGCCTCGATAATGAACAAGAAAGCCAAAACGTAGAAGATCGCCGCGGTTTCCGCGTATCGAAGAGCGTTGCCGGCGGCGGCATCGGCAGCATTGCGATTATTCTCATCGCGCTCTTTTTCGGTGTCGATCCAAGCGTGATCCTGCAAGATAATTCACAAACCAACGTCGCGCCAGAGCCGTCCGGACAATCTCAGCAGGCCGGCGCCCGCGACGAAGGGCGCGAGTTCGTCGCCCGCGTGCTCGGCAGCACCGAGCAGACTTGGGGCGAAATTTTCCAGCGTGCCGGACGTACCTACGCACAGCCAAAGCTCGTGCTCTTCAGCGGCCAAGTCCAGTCGGCCTGCGGTTTTGCGCAGGCCGCCGCTGGACCCTTCTATTGCGGCAACGACCAGAAAGTTTATATCGACCTCGCTTTCTTTCGTGAACTCCATGACCGTTTCAAAGCCCCCGGCGATTTTGCTCAAGCCTATGTGATTGCGCACGAAGTCGGCCATCACGTGCAAAACCTGCTCGGCATTATGGGCAAGGTCCAGGCGCGTCAAAGCCGCGCCCGCGAGCGTCGAAGCCAATGCCCTCTCCGTGCGGCTCGAGCTTCAGGCGGACTGCCTCGCCGGCATCTGGGCCAGCTTCGCCAATCGCGGAGCGCAAGATTCTCGAACCGGGCGATGTTGAGGAAGGCTTGAACGCCGCCGCGCAGATCGGCGACGACACGATTCAAAACGCGCTCAAGGCTACGTCGTCCCCGAAGGATTCACCCACGGCAGCGCGCAATCAGCGCGTGAGCTGGTTTCGCCGCGGCATTCAAACCGGTGATTTGAAACAGTGCGACACTTTTGCCACGGGCGTTTCCTAAAATCTTATTTCATCTCAAAGATTCGTTCACTGAAGTCCGCAGCCACGCCTGAAGCTTCCGGGCATTTCAAAGTTGGTTTGGTCTTGGCATTTTGCTCCACGGCTCGTTTCTCTTGTGCTAAAATTCTCCAGAAAACTTAGCGCCTCTAACCCGTTTTCTTGACGCGCTCGCAGCGGGAGAATTTTATGGCGAAAACCTGGATCGTTTGCATCGATGGGACGTGGAACCAGCCCGGACAGAAAGACCGGGACCCGGTCACAGCCACAGAAACCGCTGCGCCGTCTAACGTCGTGCGCACGTGGGAAGCGCTCGCAAACACGCCATTAGCCACAGATTTTTATTACGGCTCCATCGCGCGCCGATAAAACCGAAAATTCTTTTCACTGGTGTCGAAGGTGAAGTGATTTATCTGGCCGGCATTGGCACGAGCGGTACGGTGGAAACCCATATTCTCGAGGGTGCAACGGGCACCGGCACCTCGGAACGCATTCGCGACGCCTATCGTTTCCTTGCGGAACGCTACCACCAGGGCGATCGCATTTACGGTTTCCGGCTTCAGCCGCGGCGCCTTCGCGATCCGAAGTCTCGCCGGCTTCATCGATCTCGCCGGTATGCCGAAACAACCGCGCGCTTTGAAGGAAGAGGAGGTCTTGGAAATCTACGACGCCTACATGGACGGTAAACTCGTCGATAAGGCCCGCTACGGCACCATCGATACGATGATCGATTTTATTGGCGTCTGGGACACCGTGGGCGCGCTGGCCTTCGGCCGGACCCTCGGCAACTTTCATCGGATCAATCCCGGCAACGTCAAACGCGTCGCCCATGCCCTGGCGCGTCGACGAAGAACGGCAACGTTTTGAGCCCTCGTTTTGGGACGCGCCTCGCGACGGCAGCGACTCAGGTCGAACGAAGTTTGGTTCAGCGGCTGTCACACCAACATCGGCGGCGGTTACGCCGATGCTAATCTCTCCAACATCGCTCTTTTCTGGATGCTCCAGTCTGCGCGCGACGCCGGACTCCCCCTCGACGCGCGTGGCATCCCGGTTTCGATCTCAAAGATCCGCGCGGCCTTCAACGCGATTCCTACAAAGAATTCTACGACAGTATGGGCCTGATCGGCGGCATCGCCGGAGTCGCTCCACCTCAAGCACGAACCGCGCGCTATCCCGAGCCGGACAACAGAATCCATCAAAGCGTTTTCGATCGTATGCAAGAAGCGCCCGGCCAACAGCCCTACATCCCGAAGGCGCTGTTTGGAGGCAAACCTTTATCGGCCGAATCCCATCCCGGCATCCAGCCGTGGGGCGGATTTTAATAGTCCTGAGTAATGAGTCTTGAGTGCTGACGTATTCAGAATGGGCGAGGTTTGCCAGGTTTGAAGATCCTGACCAGCCTGTAGGCAAAAAGCCCGATGAGTTGACCTGTAAGACTGAGTATTCAGATCAGTCGCAAGGCCGAGGTAATTGCTAACATTTCTCGTCTAGTCTGGCCAAAGTTCAATCACAGCCGCTGTTTCGATCATGTTCAATATCGCGGAAGTGTTTTGACAAGGGGCGGACTGAGGTGAATTTCATCAATTTTATCGACGCGCAAAGGCTTACTTGCGCAGAGCTCCGGCTCGCGAAGCTTTACGTAGCGCTTGACGTCCGGTTACATCAATGCTTCCAAACATTCTCAATGAACTCACGACACTCAATCTGAGGACGGTCGGCCCGAAGTATCGCGCAAATGGACCTCGACGAGTGACTTCATATATGTCACAAGACAGAGATCAAAACAACAGTAAGGCGATCAGTTCTTCAGTCGTTCGATTCTCTCCACCACAGCACTCCCGCCGTTAACTCAGTTACTTAGGACTTCAGACCTAACAATTCCGCCGGATGCTTCGCTGTTCGTCCAGCTAAGTGCTGAATTTGTTGTCTGCACGAGATACCCGGCGCGACGATGTCGACATTCTCGGCGGCAGCCTTCACCGATGGTACCAATCTGCGGGTTGCCGATCTTTCGTCGACAGATCGTAGTGCTCTTTTTCAAAACCGAAGGACCCGGCCATGCCGCAGCAACCGGAGTCGACCTCGCTAACGTCGTAGCCGGCGGCTTTGAGCATCGCGATCGTCGGCGCAGTGCCGACCAGAGCTTTCTGATGGCAGTGACCGTGCAGCAAAACCTTTTTGCCGTTGCCCGATGACTCGAGTTTCAGACGTCCGGCCCGCTTTCGCTCACGCGCGACGAACTCTTCCAGCAGGAAACTGGCGTCCGCTAGCTTTTCTTCGCGGCATCTGTCCGAATGAACTCCGGGATACTCATCGCGCAATGTGAGCAAGCACGACGGCTCCAGTCCGACGATCGGCGTTCCCTTCTCAGCATAGGGCGCGAGCTTATCGACATTCCACGCGGCATTTTCTTTGGCCTGGCTGAGCATGCCTTTCGAAATCATCGGCCGACCGCAGCACTTTCTTGTCGACGAGCAAAACTCGATAACCCGAACCGTTCCGAGGAAACGGGTCGCGGCAACGGCTACGTTCGGCGTGTTGAAATTATTAAAGGTGTCATGAAACAACACGACCTCGCCTTTCAGCACCGTCACCTTCCGTTTTGTGCTTCCGAAACCAATCTTCGAAAGTTTCGCCGGCGAATTGCGGCAACGGTCTTCGCCGATCGATTCCAGCAAAAACTTCCATGAGCCAACGGTTTATTCCGGAATTGGCAAGCCAATTCGAAACCGGCGCCAGTGTCGAGCCGATGCGATTCAGCGTCTCGATTCTGCCGAAGATCCTGTTGCGCAGCGGCAAGCCGTTGGCGCGATGGTAGTGATCGAGAAATTCGTATTTGAGCTTCGCCATATCGACGTTGGACGGACACTCCGCCTTGCAGGCTTTGCATTCGAGGCAAAGATCCATCACGTCGTACAGCCGCTTGCCGGTGAATTCTTCCTTGCGGCACTCTTCCGGCGATCGCGTTGCTGAGCGCGTTGGCGCGCCCGCGCGTGGAGTGCTCTTCGTCGAGCGTGCCCATATACGACGGGCACATGGTGCCGTCGAGCTTTTTGCGGCACTCGCCCATGCCGCTGCACATTCCGACCGCCGCGCGCGAAACCGCCCTGCGCGGCGAAGTCGAGCGTCGTGCGCGGGTTCCCACGGTTTGTACTGCGGGCTGATCTTGAGCGACTCGGTCATTGCCGGCGCGTCGACGATCTTGCCCGGGTTCATAAGATTTTTCGGATCGAAGGCGCGCTTGACCTGGCGAAATGCATCGTAGAGCGCCGGGCCGAAGAGCTTGGCGTTGAAGTGGCTGCGCGCGAGGCCGTCGCCGTGCTCGCCCGACATGCGCGCCGTTGAAATTCGAGCACGAGATCGGAGATCGCGTTGGCGATGGAAACCATCTTGTCGCGCTTCGCTCTCTTCCTTGAGATTGATCAGCGGACGGATGTGCATGCAGCCCACGGAGCAATGGCCGTAGTAGCCGGCGATCGTCTCGTGACGCGAGACGACTTCGCGGAAGCGCTTGATGAACTCCGGCAGTTTGGCCGGCGCCGACCGCCGGTGTCTTCGACGAAGGCGATCGGCTTCTTGTCGCCCTTGATGCCGAGCAGCAAACCGAGCCCGGCCTTGCGCACACCCCAGATCGCTTTACTTCTTCCGGCTTGAATGCCTGCGTCGAGGCGTAGCCGATCTTCTCGCGCTTGCGCAATTCTTCGAGCTGGTAAACCTGATCTTTGACTTCGGCTTCGGTCTCGCCGGCGTACTCGACCATCAGCAGCGAATCCGGGTTACCTTGCACGAATCCCAACTTGCGCGATTGCTCGATGTTGCCGCGGGCAAGATTCGAGAACCATCTTGTCGGTGGATTCCATCGCGTAAGGCTCGGGTTTGCAGAATAACCTGCGCGCACTCCAGCGCCTGCGATATCGTCGTTGAAGTGAATCACGTCCATCGCCGTCCACTTGGGTTTGGGCACCAGTCGCATCTTGGCTTCGACGATCGTCGCCAAGGTGCCCTCCGAGCCGACGATCATGCGCGATAGATTGAATGGCTGCGCTTGACGAATTCGTCCAAGTTATAGCCGGACACGCGCCGCATGATTTTGGATAGCGCGCGAGGATTTCGCTCCTGTGCTGCTGCGCCAGACGAAAGACTTCGCGGTAGGCTCTGCGCTTCGATCGCTGTCGGCCCGGCTCTTACGTTCCAGCAGTCTCCGGCGATAAATCCTTCAAGCACAACTTCGCTGCCGTCGGCGAGCGAGACCGTCAGTTCGATCACGTGATCCAGCGTCTTGCCGTAGGTCGAGCGAATGAGCGCCGGCGGAATTGTTGCCGATCATGCCGCCGATGGTCGCGCGGTTCGAAGTCGAAGTGTCGGGGCCGAACTGCAGCCCCAGCGCACGGACGTGCGCGTTCAGCTCGTCTTGCACCAAACCCGGCTGACGCGGCACCAGAGCTCTTCTTTGTTCACTTCCAGCACGTTCTGCATGTATTTGGAAAAATCCAGCACGATGGAGTGGCCCACCGCCTGGCCGGCCGAGCGACGTGCCGCCGCCGCGCGGCAGAATCGGAGATGTTCAATCGGTTGGCGAGTTCGATCACCGCTTGCACGTCGCCCCTGTGGCGCGGCACGACGACGCCGATGGGTTCGATCTCGATAAATCGACGCATCCGTCGAGTAAAGCAGGCGCGAGTAACGGTCAGAAGCGAATATCGCCTTCGACGCGCTTTCTAATTCGGCTGCGATCTCAGAAATGATCTCTGCCCTCTTTCACGCTCATCGTAATCTCCGCAAGTTCCCTATTGAACGTTTGAACCTTGAACCCTCTGAACGATTCTTTCATCCCCACCGTAACACCAAAACGCCGACGACGACTAGCGCCGCAGCAGCGCCGTCCCTGAAGGTGACTTCTTCAATGCCTCTAAGCGTGGTCTTCGCCAGGAAAAAACTGACGATCGGCTGCGCGCTCCAGATCAGCGCCACCACCGAGGCCGGCGCGTGCACCAACGCTTTCAAAGTAAAGATCGACCCGATGGCGTAAAGGAACCCCGCGGTGACGAAGCAGCACAGGCTGCTGAGCGGAATTTTTGCCACTTCCGTTCGATCTTGAGCCAATTGCCCAGTGTCATCAGGAGCGCCAAGCCCGTCGCGTGCATGACGAGCGCGCCAAGCACCGGTGGGCCGCCGTGATCGGTACCGAATTTTTAAGCACCGGCACCACGCCGTAGCAAAGCGTCGCCAGCACGGCGGCCAGAGTGAGCCGGCGCGCGCCGGCCTTGCCGCCCGGCGCCGACTCCGGATTGAGTCACGAAAAACACGCCGGAGATAATAAACATCACGCCGATCAATGACAGCTAAAGACGAAGGGCTCGCCGAGCACGGCCGCCGCCAACAGCACGGTGATCAACGGTGAGGAATTGTTGAGCGATTGCGCCCGCGAGGCGCCGATCTGATCGACGCTTCTGACGAACAGCGTGCGGCCGAGATAGGCGCCGACAACGCCGGTGCCAGCAAAGATAAGAACTGCGGCAGAAGGGATCTTACCGGCGAATAAATCGCCTTCGAGCAGCGCTGAGACGAGTAGTGTCAGAAGAATCGTTGCCTGTTGGTGAGAGTGTCGCCGCGCTCACGTCGGCACCGGCGAGTCCGCGTTTCACCAGCACCGGACTGGTTCCCCAAAAAGACCGGCGCACAGCGCGTAGAACAATCCGCTTTCCATTGCGATTGGAGTCTAACCGCAGATCTATTCGCTAAGCGCGGCTTTTGCCTGATCAAAAATATCCTGGAACATCGGCCGGGTGAGCTTGCCGGTAAACGTGTTCTGCTGGCTCCGGAGTGATACGAGCAGATTAACCGCGGTCCGCCTGCCAGATCGACCGCAACGCCGTGTACCAAATTTCGGCCGCGGCTTAGGAAGCGCGCCGCCTTTTTCCTGATAGGCGGTCAGAAACGCATCGAAAGCGATCTTGCCGAGTACGATCACGACTTTAATATCGCCGAAGAGTTTTAGCTCTTGGACCAAATAGGACCGGCAGCGTTTGAATTCGCTCAGCGCCGGCTTGTTGTCCGGCGGCGCGCAATGCACCGCCGCCGTGATGTAGCAGTCGTCAAGCCGAAGCCCGTCGTCCCGATGGTCCGAGTTGGTCTGGTTGGCGAAACCGGCGGCGTGAAGCGCGCCGTAAAGCCAATCGCCGCTCCGATCCCCAGTAAACATCCGCCCCGTGCGGTTGCCACCGTGCGCCGCAGGCGCGAGACCGACGATCAACAAGCGTGCGGCTGGATCACCGAATCCGGGCAGCGGCTTGGCCCAATAAGCCTGGCCAATATAGCGACGCGGCGGCTTTTTGCCGAGGCCTCACGCCAGCGCGCAAACGGGGACACTTGCGGCAAGCGATTATCGTTTGGTTGAGCTGTTGAACATTGCTCATGCTCTTTTCTGTTAGCACAAGGCTGATGAAAAAGGAACCCGTGCCTCAGTCAGCTCGGTCCTATGCGGAAATCGGCGAGTACTGGAACCAGCACGACTTGAGCGACGTCTGGGAAAGACGCGGAAAGTGAAGTTCGACTTGGTACTCGAACCGGAGGCAACCTACTATCAATCTCAAAGAATCCTATCGGACGCAAGCTTCAAGCGGAGGCGCACGAAGCAACGCTGCCTCTATCGCTAACCATATGACGTCTACCTCGCCATTGCCGGACGATTGAGTCTCCGACCGCCCCAGCGCAATTCGACCTGAAGATCCTTGACCGTCAAGAGATTGCTCCTCCACCGCTTCTTGTCGATTAAAATGTCCGCCCGCGCACACCAGCCGGCCGCGTGCAAACCTTTTTTTCTGTTATAAATTTTTTGACTTAATTACCCAAAGGGAGAATCCGTGATTCAACGCCCACAGCCTTATATCCGCCAAATTCACGTCTGCATCAACAATCCGCAACGGTGAAAGCCCGTCGTGCGGCTACAGCGGATCGGAAGAAGTTGTCGAAGAGCTTAGAAAAGTCTGCAAGGAACGCAATCTCAAAGGCAAAGTTCGCGTGGTTAGAAGCGGTTGCCTCGACCTCTGCGCATTTGGCTAACATGATGATTTGGCCCGAGGGGCTTTGGTACATGAAGGTGACGAAAACCGACGTTCCGCAGATCGTCGACACTTACTTGAAGCTTGAAGAAAGCGGGCAGGCGAAAGAGGTTGGCGCGGCGGCAAAAGTAGCTCGACTTTCCGAACTCGTCGACTCCCATTTTAATTTTCTTTCAATAAAATCGCGGTTTCGCCGTAATCGGGTTACGGAGAAACCGCGCTTGTGTGTCGGGAGGGGCGCGTCAATCATGCGGAGCCGTGCCTTGCCCACACAGAACTTCTATCCATATTGGCTGCAAACTGGAACAAGCAGAAAGAACTTTATAGCTGAAGGACAAACCACCTCGTGGCAGGTTAAACATTATTGATCAATTTCACTTGCGAAGGACAACTGGTGGGTTGAGACGCGACTACGACCCCGGTCGCCGTCCTCGATTGGGAGATGGCGTGCACCGGGCCCGCCGAGGTCGACGTCACGTGGTTCTGGTTCATCTGCTGGTTCCTCACGGGCGGTCTCGGCATCGACAACCTGCCGGGATTCCCGGATCGCGACGGCACCGCCGCGATCTATGCCGAGATCGCTGAAGCGCCGTCCGCAACCTCGACTACTTCGAGTGTGGGCCGCTCCCGCTTCGGCGTGATCATGGTCGCGATCGACGAGGTGATGCGGCAGAACGGCATCGACCTGGGCAGCTCGCCGTCGGGCCTGGCGCTCGCAGCCCTCGAGACCACGCGGAAGCGCTGCCGGGCGTGAGAGCGCTCCCCATCCGTCGACTCCCGAGCGTGCCTGGCGGGTCTCGGCGCGCGCGGAGCGGACGGACCTGGGGGCGAGCTGCGGCTGCGCATGGGTGGTCACGGGTGCGCTCGCCGGCATCCGCATCCCGCCGCCGCGCGAGCGTCGCGTCGTGGCGAGCTCTGGAAGCACACGTGCTTCGAGGCGTTCGTCGCCGCGCGGACAGGCACGGCCGGATACGTCGAGCTCAACTTCTCGCCGTCGCGGGAATGGGCGGCGTACGCGTTCACGCGCCTACCGCGAGGGCGGCCCGCTCGCCGGCGAGCCGCCTCGAGCCGCGGATCGCTCGTGCGCGCGAGCACGATACGATCGCCGCTCGACGTCGCTCGTCGCGCTCGAGCCGATCTCTCGATGCTCATATGACGACGCCGTCGCTCCGCGATCGGCTTGTCGGTCGTCGTCGAGGCCACGAACGGGCGGCTGCTCGTACTGGGCGCTCCACCATCCGACGTGCAGCAAGCCCGACTTCCATCACCCGGACGAGGCGTTCGCGCTTCGGCTCGGCCGCTCCGCTGCGGACGCGACCGAGGATCGCCGACGCATGAGGTTCGGAATCGATCGCCTGCTCGCGGATCCCGCGCTCCGGCGCCCGCTGGCGGGAAAGCGCGTCGGCCTGGTCGCCCATCCGGCGTCGGTGACGCGCGACCTCGTCGCACTCGCTCGACGCGCTCGCGGCGCTGCGGCGACGTGCGGCTGACGGCGGCCTTCGGCCCGCAGCACGGGCTGCGCGGCGACAAGCAGGACAACATGATCGAGTCGCCGGACTTCGCGCGACCCGGTGCATCGGCATCCCGGTGTTCAGCCTCTACGGCACCGTGCGCCGGCCGACCGACGCGATGATGGACGCGCTTCGACGTGCTGCTCGTCGACCTGCAGGACGTCGGCTGCCGCATCTACACCTTCATCACGACGCTGCGCTACGTGCTCGAGGCGGCGGCGGCGCAGCGGCAAGGCGGTCTGGGTGCTCGACCGCCCGAACCCCGCCGGCCGCCCGATCGAAGGCTCCGCCTCCGCGCCCGGCTGGGAGAGCTTCGTCGGCGCGGCGCCGCTGCCGATGCGCCACGGCCTCACGATGGGCGAGCTCGCGCGCTGGTTCGTCCGCGAGACGCGGCTCGACGTCGAGTGCGAGGTCGTCGCCATGGAGGGACTGGGCGCCGGCGCGCCGCACCGGGCTGCGGCTGGCCGCTCGGCGAGCGCGCCTGGGTGAACCCGAGCCCGAACGTCCCGAGCCTCTGCGACGGCGCGCGCGTATCCCGGCACGGTCATGCTCGAAGGCACGACGCTCTCCGAGGGCCGCGGCACGACCCGGCCGCTCGAGCTCGTTCGGCGCGCCCGACCTCGACGCCGCGCGCTGCTCCGCGCGCATGGACAGCGCTCGCGCCGCAGTGGCTGCGCCGGCTGCCGGCCTGCGCCCGTGCTGGTTCGAGCCGACGTTCCACAAGCACGTCGGCGCAGCTCTGCGCCGGCGCTGCAGATCCACGTCGACGACCCGGCCTACGACCACGCGCGCCTTCCGCCCGTGGCGGCTCGTCGCCCTCGCCTTCAAGGCGCTGCGCACGCTGCGCCCCGACTATCCGCTCTGGCGCGACTTCGCTCTACGAGTACGAGCCGGGACGGATGGCGATCGACGTGCCTGAACGGTGGCTGCGAGCTGCGGGATTGGGTGGACGATCCCGCGTCGTCGATCGCCGATCTCGAGCGTTCGACGACGGCGCGCGACGAGGCGGCGCATGGGCGGCGGAGCGGCGCGGCGTGGAGATCTACTGAGATGGGCGGCGCCGCCGTCCGCGGTTCGTCGCGAGCGCCGCCGGCCGAGGACGTCGTCGCCGCTCTCCGCGACACGGCGCCGTCATCGTCGAGGAGTGCTCGACCCCGACCTGCTCGCGCGCTTCAACGCGGAGATCGATCCGATCCTCGCGCAGGTGAGCCCCGAGCGCGCCGTATCTGAACCCGGCGATCGACTACTTCTACGGCGATCGCGTGCCGGCAGATCACCGGCGTGGCGGCGCGGTCGCGCATCTTCGGCGAGGAGATCCTCTGTCATCCCTTCTACGCCGGCATCTGCGATGCGATCCTCGGGCCGAACTGCTCGCGCTATCAGCTGAACGTGGCCCAGGTGATGGACCGCGGGCCCGGTGCCGAGCAGCAGCTCCTGCACCGCGACGAGGACGTCTGGGTGCATCTGCCGCGGCCGCATCGCCGAGGTGCAGCTCGCCTCGGTGATCGCGCTCGTCGACTTTCAGCGCCGAGATCGGCGCGACGGTGGTCGCTCCGGGAGCCATCGCTGGGAGCGCGAGCGAGCAGCCGAAGCCGGAGGAGCTCGCCTGCGCCGAGATGCCGGCGGGCTCGGCCGTCGTCTACCTGGGCTCGACGATCCACGCCGGCGGGCGGAACGCGACGGCGGACCGCTGGCGTCGCGGCATGCACATGAGCTTCGTCGTCGGCTGGCTGCGGACCGAGGACAACAACTACCTGAGCACGCCGCCGGACGTCGCGCGCACCTTGCCGCGGCGGTCGCAGGAGCTGCTCGGCTACGTCGCGCACGACGCGATCGCCGTCGGCGGCGGCTACCTCGGCACGGTCGACCTGCTCGACCCCAGCATCGAGCTGCTGCGCGCGGGGCAAGAAGCTCTGAGGTATTGGCGGACGCCTCCCGGGACGGCTACGAGGTCCGATTCGAAGGGAGAGCCGCATGGGCCACGACAATGGGGACCTGCTGCAGCGCTGGTTCGACAGCCATCTGGAATCACGGCGACGTCGACGTGGCCGACGCCGCTTGCTCGCGCCGGGCGCGATCCTCCACGACGCCTGCGGTCGGCAGCGACCGCACGACGCAAACCCTCGCAACGGCTTCAAAGGTCATGGCACGCGTGCTCCGCCGCGCGATTCCCGACATCAGTTCCGCATCGACGAGACCGTCCAGGGCGGCGATCTGCGCCGTCGCCGTTTGACGGTGACGGGGACGCACTCGGGCCCGGGCTGGGATTCGCACCCAGCGGGCGGTCGTTTCGGATCACCGGCATGGCGATGATCCGCCTGTCGAGCGATCGGACGTCGAGGGCTGGAGCAACTTCGACGTGCTGGGATTCTACGAGCGGCTCGGCGCCGTGAAGCGCCCGACGATCGGAGGACCTGTAATGGATCGCGGCACGTGCGACTCCTCTCTCGCGGCGTTGCTGGTCGTCCCGTGCGGGAAGAACAGCAGCACATTGAAAACCTACAAAAGGGTTCCGCACACGGCATGCCAACGACCGAGGCCGAGACCATCAACCGGACCTTCCTGAAAGCGTAACCTCGCGGCCGACGCTAAAGGACCAGATCAACGCCCACCTCCTGGCTTTCATCGAGTCCCGACGTCGGGAGACGTGACCCCGGGCAACCGGCGTCGTCGCCATGCGCTCGTGTTCGCGTGCGCAGCGCACACCAGCCGGTGTCGACGATCGCCCCGCCCGTCGCCGACGCGCGCACGACGGACGCCCAGTTCCACAAACCGCCGCCGCTCGACGGCTGGACCGCCGAAACCGAGCAGGCCCGGCGTGCGCATGCAGCGCCTCGCCGACGTCGTCCTGACGTCGGCGTGGTCAGCAAGATCACCGTCCTCGTGCGGCCGTTCTCGCCGAGCCCACAGCAACCGCGCGGGTCGCTCAGCGGAGTTCCTCCTGACGCTACGTGGCTGCCGAGGACGACGACGTGGATTCCCGTCGCGGGACGGGGACGTGCTTCCAGTCGACAAGCCTTCGCCGGTCCCCCGATCATAATTCGCGGTCTGGGGTCAGGCGCGCTGTCGCCGTGACAACTTCGTCCTCATCTTCAACTTCGCCGCGAAGGAGAAGAACCCCGCCGACGTGGCGCCGCGCGTGTTCCGCGCGTCGTGGCCCACCACGACCGCGTCGGCGTGCTTGACCCCGGAGGAGATGACGCATCTCGCCGACTACGAGGACCGCCGTTCGTCGTGCGACGACCCGATGCCCGGACGGTCGACGTCGCCGCCCGCTCGATATTGCGCTCCGGCGGATGTCCCGTACTGGCGCTATCGGAAGAGGACGGGCCCTGCTTCCGCCTGGTTGGCATCGTCCGCGGATCGGGTAGATGATCGCGCCGCCGATGGCGGTGCGGCTCTTCACGAACTCGCTCAGCCCTTCGTCCGTAAGGTCGGATCACGCTTCCAATACGAGAAGGGCGCCGACTTCGACGCCATCGAGATCGATCGGGGTGCGCAGCGCGCGGAGCTCTGCGCATCAACCCGCGCGGCGAGTGCCAGCGCTCGTCGACGGCGACGTCACGTCGTCACGGGCTTCAGGCGCGATCTGCGACTACCTCGAGGAGACGTCCCGCGCCGACGCTGCTGCGTCGGACGCCGCCGGACGCGCGCTGTCGTACGATCGAGCGGGTCGCCGACACGCACACGGACGTCCTGCAGTTCCTCCTCTTCCTTTCCTCGCCGTCAGACGGCCCGGACCTTCGCGACACCCATCCGACGGCATTGCCGCGTCACAGCTCCGCAGCGATCGCGCGCCACGCGCGTTCCTCGACGACAGGCTCGGCAGCCGCGGGTGGTTCGTCAGGAACGTTCTCGCGGGCCGACGTCTCTCTCTTCCCCACGTCTCCGGCCTCGTGCAGATGGGCGCGCCGATACCGAAGGCATCCTCGACTGGGCGCGTGGATCGGCGCATGCTCTCCCGACCCAGCGTCAGCGCGACGCCGCAGGCGCTCGCCACTTCTTCGAGGCGAGCAGGACGAACGACGATCCGTTCTTCCGGGCCGACCGCATCCGGTATGGCGGGGCGAGCGGGTCGATGACGATGCGCATTGGCCTCAAGGGATTGGCTCCCTCCGCGAGGTCGAGGCGGGCCGCGCGTACTTACTCCTCCGAGCCCGGTTGAGCGACCGGCGTGCGAAGCGCCTTGGCTCCGACGCTGCGACGGCCATCCGCATGGCCGCGCGCGACGCCGTGCTCGTCACCGGCGGCAACTCCGGCATCGGCCTCGAGTGCGCGCGCGCAGCTCGCGCGCGCGCGACGGCTGGCACGTCGTCGTCGCGAGCCGCGAACCGCGAGGCGTCGGCCGACGCCGTCGCCGGATCACCGGCGAGAGCGGCGGCGACGCGGCGTTCGGAGCTGGGGCTCGACCTCGGGCTCGCTCGCGTCGGTGCGCGAGTTCGCGCGCGAGATCGCCGCGCGCGACCTGCCGCTGCGCGCGCTCGTCTGCAACGCGGGCCTGCAGATGATGCGCGGCCCGCAGCTCGCGCCGACGGCTTCGAGACCACGTTCGCGGTGAACCACCTCGGCCACTTCCTGCTCGCGAACCTGCTGCTCTCGCGCCTGACTCGCGCACGCGCCCGCGCGCATCGTCGTCGTCGCGTCGGGCGTGCACGATCCGAAGCTCCGCACCGGCATGCCGAAGGCCGACGTCGGCGACCTGCGAACGCTCGCCGCGACCGGCGGCCCGCGGCCGGACGGCTTCGACGGCCGCCTCGCGTACGTGCAACAGCAAGCTCTGCAACCTGTGGTTCGTCTACGAGCTCGCCCGGCGTCTCGAGCGCCGCGGGCCGCGAACGGCGCGCGCCGCGCTCACGGTGAACGCGCTTCGATCCGGGCCTCGTGCCGGGCTCCGGGCCTCGCGCGCGACTATCCCCCGGCGCTCCGCTTCGTGTGGGACTCGCATCCTGCCTGGGCTCGCGCGCGTGCTCACGCCGCGTCGTCGCCGGCGATCAATCCGGCGCCCGAAGGCGGGTCGCGCGCTCGCCACGCTCGTGACCGATCCCGCCCTCGCGAGCACGTCCGCGCCAGCTACTTCCCGTCGCACACGCGCTGGCGCGATGGCGCCGTCGTCGGACGCCTCCTACGACCGTCGAGCGGGCGCGCGCCGTCTGGGAGGCGAGCGTGCGCATGACGAAAAGCTCAACCCCGACAGTCTGCGCTCGCGCGCGTGACGAGCCCGACACGCCAGCAGCCGAGCCCTTCGCCGCGCGGCTCCGCGTCATTCACGCCCGGCACGAGCCGTCCGCTGCAGCACGCGCTCGTGCCGCGCCTTCCGGCGCTACTTCGAGCAGCGCGCCCGGCTGGGTGCTGCTGACGACGACGCGGCCGGAAGACGGGCCTGCGCGCGGGAGGTCCTCCGCCCGTGCGAGCGCATTCGCGCCGGGCTTCCTGTTCGTCCTCTCGACCTACGGCACGCGCTCCGAGGCTGGATGCCGCAACCTGCGCCGCGATCGGCCGCCGTCCGCGATCACGGCCCGCCCAGACTGGTGCGGCCGCGCGACGGCCGGGATCGTCGAGCGACCTGGCGCGCGGCGAAGACAGCGCGCTCGTGCACGGCCCACCCGTTCTTCGCGCTCGAGCGCCGTTCGGCTGGCTCAACTGCGCTCCGCGGACGCACTTTGGTGCTGCGAGTAGCCGCCGGTCGCCTTCCTGCGCTGGTGGGTGCGGCGACCGGCCGGTCGTCGTCGTGCGGCCGACCGGGGCCGCGTGAGGCCGCGGCCTACCAGCCGAGCACGTACGCGAACATGAGCGGCGCCACGATCGTCGCGTCGGACTCGACGATGAACTTCGGCGTCGTCGGCCGCGAGCTTGCCCCACGTGATCTTCTCGTTCGGCACGGCGCCGGAGTACGAGCCGTAGCTCGTCGTCGAGTCGCTGATCTGGCAGAAGTAGCGCCCAGCGCGGCACGTCCGTCGCATGCTGCAGGTCCTGCTCGAGCATCGGCACGACGCAGATCGGGAAGTCGCCGGCGATGCCGCCGCCGATCTGGAAGAAGCCGATCGGGCGTCTTCGGCGCGCGTCTGCCGGTACCAGTCGGCGAGCGCCATCATGTACTCGATGCCGGTGCGCACCGTGTCCGACGTGCTTGATCTCGCCGGCAGATGCAGTGCGCGGCGTAGATGTTGCCGAGCGTCGAGTCCTCCCAGCCGGGGACGAACATCGGCAGGTTCTTCTCGCGCGGCCGCCATCAGCCAGCTGTCCTTCGGGATCGATCTCGTAGAGCTGCTTCGAGCTCGCCGCTGCGGCAGCACGCGGTAGAGGAACTCGTGCGGGAAGCCGCGCTCGCCGGCCTGGTCGGCCGCCGTGCCAGTCACTCGGCGACGGCGCGCTCGATGCGCCGCATCGCCTCTTCTTCCGGGATGCAGGTGTCGGTGACGCGGTTCAGGTGCCGCTCGAGCAGCGCCTCCTCGTCCTGCGGGCGTCAGGTCGCGGTAGTTCGGGATGCGCACGTAGTGGTCGTGCGCGACCGAGGTTGAAGACGTCCTCCTCGAGGTTCGCGCCCGGTGCAGCAGATCGCGTGCACCTTGTCCGCGACGGATCATCTCGGCGAGCGAGAGGCCGAGCTCGGCCGTGCTCATCGCGCCGGCCAGCGCCAGCAGCATCTGCGCCGCCGCCGTCGACGTGGCGCTCTGATAGCCCTCGGCCGCGTCGATCAGCGCGGCGGCGTTGAAGTGCCGGTAGTGATGCTTGATGAACGTGGTGATCGGTTGCGCGCTCATCGCCGTCCCCCTGTCGCCGCCAGCTCGGCCGCGACGATGCCGTTAATAGCGGATCGTCATCCCGCCACAAAGTGCGTCACGGGGATTTTTCGGGCCGTTCGGCGAGGACGAGCGTGCCGCGGTCGAGGTTGCCGATCTGGCCCTCGCCGACGACGATCGGCGCGCCGACGACGACCGTCGGCGGAGAGCCGCGCGTAGGCCGGCGCGGTCGCGATGACGCCGAGGCCAGGCCGCGATCCGGCTCTTGTCGCGGCGCGAGCGACGGCACCGGAGCGGCCGACGTAGACGACGACGCTCCGAACAGGCAGGCCATAGAAGACGAGCGGACGCGCGGTCCGGGAAGCGCTCGCGGGCGGCTTCGCGGCGAAGCGGCGGAGCGACGCGCGTCCGGCGCGACGGCGGCGACCACGCGGAGCGCCGACGGCGAACCAGCCGACCGCGAGCGCGCCCGTCAGCGCGAGGAGCGGACCCCAGAGTCGCAGCGCGACCGCCGCGCCGCCGATGCCGAGGAGCGCGCCGCCGACGAGCGGCGCCACCGCGGCGCGGCCGGGCACGCGCGGCGAGGAGCGCCGCGAGCGTCGTCTGATCGGCAGCGCGACAGCAGATCCGGCCGGGCGAGGCACGAGGAACGCCGCCGCGCCCGCCAGCGTCGACGACGAGCGCGCCGGCGAGCGAGCGACGCGCGCGTCGCGCGCGGGCGGCCGTCCGGCGCGCATGACGAGCGCCTCGGCGAGCGGCGCCGCCAAGAGCGCGAGCGCGGGCAGGCTCGGCAGCAGATAGTAGCGGAGCTTCCACTCGGCCGGCGTGAACACGACGACCGGCGCGAGCGCCCAGCAGACGAGGAAGCGCACGAGCGGGTTCGCGGAAGCCGCCCGCCGGCGCGAGGCGCGACGAGCGCGAGCCGCGACGAGCGGCGTCCACGGCAGCGCGATCGCGCGGCAGGTGGAGCGGATAGAAGGTCAGGTGGAACGGCGAGCGGCTTGCGGCGAGTACGCGCCGCCCGTCGAGCGAGCCCGCCGGCGAGGTTCCGCACGTAGCGCCCGACCAGGTGCTCGCGGCACGAACTCGTCGCCCCAGCCGGCGAGCGCGACGCGCGTACCAGCCGCCGCCGAGGACGACGAACGCGACGACGCCCGGCAGGCGTGACGAGACGCGGCAGCGCGCCGGAGCTCGCCCTGCCAGGCGAGGAAGCGAGCCGAGCGTCGTCGCGAACGAGCGCCGGCGCGACGGGACCCTTCGCGAACGTCGCGAGGCCGACGAGCGACGAGCGCCCACGGTCGCGTCGCGCGCGCGCGCCTCGCGCCACGCAGCGGAACGCGAGCCCGAGCGCGCGGCGCGAGGCAGGACGAGCATGATCATGTCCGGACGGGCGAGCGCGCGCGCGTCGAAGAACGCGGGAATGGTCGCGAGGAGCAGCCGGCGGCGATGCCGGCCGGCGCGGGCCGAGCAGTCTGCATGCCGAAGCGCGCCGTCCACGCCGACGAGCGCCGCGCCGGCGAGCGCGGACGGAAGCCGGACGGCCGCCTCGGAGAAGCCCGCGATCGCGCACGGGACGCGCGCGAGCCAGTGCATGAGGATCGGCTTGTCGGGAATGAGCTCGTCGTTGAAGCGCGGCCAGAGCCAGTGCCCGGCGACGCACGTCCTGCACGATGCCGGCCTCGCGCGCCTCGTCGTCGCCGGTGATGTCGGCCGCGCCGATGCGCCGTGCGAGCGCGAGCGGCGAGGTACGACGCGCGCGCCGAGCGCGAGCGGCGCGCGCTCAGTGTCGAATCGCAAAGCCGCTCCGGCTCGCCGCGCCGGTCGGCGATCCACGCGACCTGCACGTCCGTCGACGCGCGCGCCGGGCGGCCCGTGGCGCGCCCAGGCGATCAGCGCGTCGACGGCCGGCGCGCTCGCCTTCGACCTCGGCGACGACGCTGCCGTCGCGCTCGTTCCGCACCCAGCCGGCGACGCCGAGCCGGCGCGCCTCCTCCTGCATCGAGCCGCGATACCAGACGCCCTGCACGCGGCCGCGGATCGTCGAGGTGCGCGCGCACCGCCATCAGTCGCCCAGCAGTCCGGACGAGAACGCGTCCTCGTCGAGCCGCGCGACGCCGAGCTTCTCGGCCTTCGTGAGCTTCGAGCCGGCGTCGCGCGCCGACGACGACGTAGTCGGTCTCCTTGCTGACGCTCGACGACGACGCGGCCGCCGAGCGCCTCGATCCGCCGCTGCGCCTCCGGGCGCGTCATGCGACGCGAGGCCGCCGGTCGAGCACGAACTTCTTGCCCGTCGAGCGGCCCGTCGCGGCGGACGATCGGCGCCGGCTCGACGCCGGCCTCGCGCAGGCGCGTCGACGAGCTGCCGGTTCTGCGGCTCGTCGAAGAACTGCCGGATGCTCGCGGCGACCTCCGGGCCGACGTCGCGCACCTCCTGCAGCTGCCTCGACGTCGCGTCCACGACGGCGTCGAGCGTGCCGAAGTGCTCGGCGAGCGCCTTGGCCGTCGCCTCGCCGACCTGCCGGATGCCGAGCGCCGTCAGGAGGCGCGGCAGCGTCGTCTTCTTGCTGCGCTCGATCTGCGCGAGCAGGTTCGTGCGCCGACTTCTCGCCCATGCGCTCGAGGTCGACGAGCGTCTCCGCGGTCGAGCGCGGTAGACGTCGGGCAGGTCGCTTCACGAGCCCTTCGTCGACGAGCTGCTCGACGAGCTTCTCGCCGAGCCCCTCGATGTCCATCGCGCCGCGGTGCGCGAAGAACTGGAGTCGACTGCTTCAGCTGCGCCGGGCAGTCGGCGCCGGTGCAGCGGTACGCGACCTCGTCCTCCGGCGCGCACGACCTGCGCGCCGCAGACGGGGCAGTGCGGCCGGCATCGTCGAAGCGCCGCTCGTCGCCCGTGCGCCGCTCGGTCAGCACCTTCACGACGTACGGGATCACGTCGCCGGCGCGCTCGATCAGCACCGTGTCGCCGATGCGGACGTCCTTCCGCTCGACCTCGTCCATGTTGTGGAGCGACGCGTTCCGCACCGTGACGCCGCCGACGGCGACCGGCTCGAGCTCGGCCGCCGGCGTGAGCACGCCCGTCCGGCCGACCGACGGGAAGATGTTCGAGCACCGTCGTCGTCGCCTGGCGCGGCTTGAACTTCCACGCGACGGCCCAGCGCGGCGAGCGCGACACCTGGCCGAGCCGGCGCTGCAGGCGCGAGGTCGTTCACCTTGACGACGACGCCGTCGATCTCGAACGGCAGGTCGTCGCGCTGCGCGCGCCGAGCTCGTCGTAGTAGCGCGACGACGTCGTCGAGCGTCGCGAGCGACCGGCTCCGCGGCACGGGCTGGAGGCCCCAGTCGCCGAAGCGCCGCGAGCAGCTCCGCGTGCGGTCGCGAACGTCGCGCCGTCGACCGTCGCCGACGCCGTGGCAGACGAGCTCGAGCGGCGCGGCTCGCGGTCACGCGCGAGTCGAGCTGCTTCAGCGATCCGGCGCGTCGAGTTCCGCGGGTTCGCGAACACGGGCTGGCCGGCTTCCTCGCGCTCGCGGTTGAGCGCGCGGAACGCCTCGATCGGCAGGTAGACCTCGCCGCGCACCTCGAGCAGCTTCGGCGCGCGGCGCGTCGCTCGGCGCGGAGCCGGAGCGGCACGCTCTTGATCGTGCGGATGTTCGGCCGTGACGTTCTCGCCGGTGACGCCGTCGCCGCGCGTCGAGCCGACGGTGAGCACGCCGTCCTCGTAGACGAGCTCGACCGCGACGCCGTCCATCTTGGGCTCGCCCGCGTACGTCGATGCGCTCGCGGCCGAGGAACTGCCGGATGCGCGCGTCGAACTCCGCGCAGCTCCTCGCGCGTCGTCGACGTTCTGGAGCGAGAGCATCTGCGTGGCGGTGCGTCGACGCGTCTCGAAGCCCGACGCCGGCGCCGCGCCGACCCGCTGCGTCGGCGAGTCGTCGCGTCACGAGCTCGGGATGCGCGGCCTCGAGCGCTTCGCAGCCGGCGGAAGAGCTCGTCGTACTCGGCGTCGGTGATCGCCGGATCGTCGAGCACGTAGTAGCGGTGGTTGTGGTGCTCGATCTCGCGCCGCAGCCGCTCGACCTCGTGCCGGACGCTCTCTGCCGCCCGCGCCATCGACGTCGGATCTACCAGCTCGGCCATCACCGTCATCTGCGAGAGTGCGCGCCCGGTGCACGGCGCCGCAACCTTGATTGCTTCCGTCGTCTGGTAGACACGACGGCCGTGCGCCGCGCCTCTTCTCGTCCTCGCTGCGGTCGCGGCGCTCGCCGCCGGTCCTGCGTTCGCGCGTCACGCTGCCCGTCGAGTCGCACACGCTCGAGAACGGGCTCCGCGTGCTCGTCCACGCCGGACCACTCCGGCGCCGGTCGTGAGCTCGTACGTCTTCTTCCGCACCGGCTCGCGGAACGAGCACTACGGCGCCACCGGCATCGCGCACCTCTTCGAGCACATGATGTTCAACGGCGGGAAGCGCTCGGCCCGGGCGTCTTCGACGACACGATCGAGGAGCAACGGCGGCTCGACGAACGGCTACACGACGCGCGACTGCACCGCCTACCTGAACAACTTCCCGCGCGAGGCGCTGCCCGTCGATCCTCGACCTCGAGAGCGACCGCATGGCGAACCTCGCGATCACGCCGCAGAACCTCGAGCAGGAGCGCGGGCATCGTCATGGAGGAGCGCCGGCTCCGCATCGACAACCAGGTCGGCGGCGCGATGAACGAGGCGCTCTACCTGCAAGCCTACGTGCGGAGCCCGTACCGCTGGAACACCGATCGGCTTCATGGAGGACCTGAAGCGCATCACGCTCGACCAGGCGCGCGCCTACTTCCACACGTACTACGCGCCGAACAACGCGACGCTCGTGCTCGCCGGCGACGTCGAGCCGGCGGCGGCCTTCGCGCTCGCGCGAGACGCTACTTCGGCGCCATCCCGCGACGGCCGCCGCCCGCGCCGGTCGACGCCGAGCGAGCCGCAGCAGGACGGCGAGCGCCGGCGTGCGTCGTGCGAAGAGCGGCCGAGCTGCCGGCGGTGCTGATCGGCTACAAGGCGTGCGCGCTGCCGATCCCGACCGGCCGGCGCTCGACGTCGTCGAGCGCCTGCTCTCGGCCGGCGGCAGTCGAGCGCGGTCTCGAGCGCGACCTCGTCCGCGAGCACGAGATCGCGACCGAGCGTCGACGCCGAGCATCCAGTGGGGCATCGACCGCGGAGCTCTTCGTCGGTCGACGCGCAAGGCGCGTCCCGGCAAGACGGCCGCCGACCTCGAGGCGCGCGATCGACGCGGTCGTCGACGGCCTCGCGCAGCGAGCCCGTGCCCGAGGCCGAGCTCGCGAAGGCGAAGAACGCAGCTCGAGGCCGACTGCCTGCGCGGCATGAAGACCGTCAGCGGCAAGGCGAACCAGCTCGGCTTCTTCGAGGCCGTCGTCGGCGACTACCGGCGCGCTCTTCCGCCTCGAGGACGAGTGGAACGCGGTGACCGCCGCCGACGTGCAGCGCGTCGCGGCGCAAGTACCTCGTGCCCGCGCAGCGGACGGTGGTCGTGCTCGAGCCGCTCCGCGACAGCCGGAGCGCGCGCAGATGACGCCCTCGCGTTCGTTCTCGCGTCTCGCGCTCGATGGCGCTCGGCGGCCGACGAGAGCTCAGCTTCCGGCGGTGACGCGCACGACGCTCGCCGAACGGGCTCCGCGTCGTCGTCGCCGAGTACCACGAGCTGCCGCTCTTCGACGTGACCGTGTTCGTCGGCGCCGGCGCGGCGCAGGACCCGCCGGGCAAGGAGGGCGTCGCCATGCTCACGGCGAGCGCGCTCGAGCGCGGCGCCGACGGCATCGTCGGCCGAGGCGCTCGCCGACGACGATCGAGTCGCTCGGCGGGCGTGATCGACGCGACAGGCGGGCACCGATGCGACCGATCGTGACCGCCGAGTTCCTCTCGCGCGGACCTCGACCGCCGGGCTCGACCTGCTGCGCCGGTGTCCTCGCGAGCCGAGTTCGCTCGCGACGAGGATCCGGCGCGCCGCGACGAGCAGGTGGCGGCGCATCGTCGCCGGCGCTCGAGGAACCGAGCGCGTGATCGCCGAGCGCTGCTTCGCGCCGTGGCTCTACGGGAAGCATCCGTACGCGCTGCCCGTCGACGGCCGGCGCGACAGCGTGCAAGGATCTCAGGCGCGGCGACGTCCGCGACTTCTACGACCGCTGGTACCGGCCGAACGACACGATCCTCGGTGCTCGTCGGCGACGTGCAGGCGGACGACGCCGTCCGCCGCGCCTGCAGGCGGCGTTCGGCGACTGGAAGCCGGGCGCCGACGCCGTCGCCGCACGCGGTCCGGCGCGCCCGAGCGGTGACGAGCGCGGCGAGTGCTGCTCGGTCGACAAGCCCGACGCGACGCAGACGCAGATCCGCATCGGCAACGTCGCGATGCGCGCGGAGCGATCCCGATCTGCTGCCGTCGCAGGTCGCGAACACGATCCTCGGCGGCGGCTTCACGTCGCGGCTGATCGAGGAGCTGCGCGTGAAGCGGAGCCTCACCTACGGCGCGTCGAGCGCGCTTCGTCGGCCGCAGCGCGTCGGCGGCGACTTCCGCATCCGGACCGTTCACCAAGACGCCCGACCACCGTGGAGACGCTGCGGCTCGCGCTCGACGGTCTACGGCGACTTCCGCAGCCATCCGCTCGACCCGAAGCAGGTCGACAAGGCGAAGACGTATCTGCGCGGGCAGTTCCCGCTCCAGCCTCGAGCCGCCGGAGGCGATCGCCGATGCGGCTCGCCGAGATCGAGTTCAACGACCTGCCCGCCGACGAGCTCGCGACCTACCGGAGCCGCGTCGCCGCCGTCACGCCGGCGCTCGCGAGCCGAGATGGCGCGCGAGCACATGCCGGCGCCGGACACGCGTCGCGATCATCGGTCGTCGGGAAGGCGAGCGAGATCCGCGCGCCGCTCGAGGAGGCGTTCGGGCCGGTGACCGTGAGTGTCGCCTTCCGACTGCGACGCCTTGATGCGTAAGAAGTAGCGGCGCGGTCGCGGTGGCGTGTGCGCGCGGGCAGGGGAGTCGGGGGCGCCAGTTCCGCTTCGGCTTCGGCGCCGCTCGACTGCCCGCTCACGGCCGAGCCGCCAGCGTTCGGACGCCTCAGAGGCGCTCCACCGGCGCCCCCGACTCCCGCCCGCACGCAGAGGTCAACCGCGGAGCGTGGCGCGTGTACTTCCGGACGACGGCGACCGGGCGGAAGCCCATTGTTGCGTACATCGTCTTCGGCGTGTCGGTCGCGTCGGCGATGATCGCGATGGGGCCGGCGCCGGCGCGGCGGGCGTCGGCGACCGTGTGGTGGATGAGTGCCGTCGCGAGGCCGCGATGGCGATACGCGGCTTCCGACGAACAGGTCCTCTACCTGGCCGACGCCGTCGGTGTCCTCCCACGACGAGAAGAAGGCGCGTGGCTCGCCGTCGACGAGGGCGAGCCAGTAGCGGAGCGGCGGGACCTTCGTCGCGGTAGCAGGCGATCAAGCCCCTCGCCGACCTGCGGGCAGCGGCCGAGGCCGAGGCGAGCGGCGCGCTCCGCCCAGTCGAGGCGCTTCAAGCGCGCGTAGGCCGTCCCAGTCGGCGTCCGTCGTGACCGGAACGATCGTGTGGGCGGGCGGTGCCGCGCGGAGGTCGCCTTCGAGCAGCATCACGAGCGACGCCTCGACGTCGTCGTAGCCGTCGAGCACGAGGCGCGCCTCGAGCTCGGACGGCGTCTCGACGTCGACGCACGACCTGGCGATGGCGGTAGCCGGCGTACTCGGCCTCGACGCGCGCCATCGAGCGCGTCGATCGCCGGCGGCGTCCGACACGCGCAGGCGTTCGCACGTGGTTCAGGTCGTGGATGCTGCGGCAGCGCTCCGGTCGCGCACGAACGTCGCGCTGCCGGCGCGTCGAACACCTCGGCGCCGAGGCTCCGGTTGTCCTCGTCGACGGCGACGGCACGGCGGACGAGTGGCGTCGTGGCGGCTAGTGGTCGGTCGCTCGTGCGACGGTCACGTGCGGGTGCGAGCGCGAAAGCACGCCGGCCATGATCGCATAGCCGGCGGCCCACTCCCACGCGGGCGTGAGCGCGATCGCGGTGTCGCCGGGCGTGAAGCGATAGCGAGTGCATGAGGCCGGCACGCCGAGAGCGCGGCGCCGACGACGCACCAGAGCGCCGGCGCTCGTGAAGCGACGCTCGATGATGCAGACCGTCGCCGCGGCGAGCACCGTCGACGTGAAGATGAAGCCCTGCTCGAGCGCGAACGCGCCGTGGATCCACGTGTCGCTCGCGCAGGAACGCGTCGATCAGCGCCGGCGAGAACGGCGGTCCGCCGGGCACGCCGCATGCCCGCGGCGCGGAGCCCGTTCTTCGCCATGAGCGCGCCCCACGCGGCGACGCCGGGCAGCAGCCCGACGACGACCGCCGGCGCGTGCGCGCGCGGCGTCGCCTGGAAGGCCTGCGCCGTGATGACGAGGCCGATCCACAGGACGATCGCCATGCCGGCGTCGACCGGCACGGCCCACGCGATGTAGGCGAGCGTGCCCGTCAGGCACACGACCGTCGCGAACGCGCCGTTCAGCACCGAGTAGCCGGCGCGCGCGCCCATCGCCTTCCAGCCCGGATGGCCGATGTAGATCGTCGTCGGGAAGCAGGAGCCGAAGCACGCGGCGGCGACCGAGCCGAGGCCGTTCACGGCGAGCGACGGCGCGGTCGGATAGCGGTCGCCCGCCGCCTCGGCGCTCTCGATGTTCTGCAGCGAGCCGACGACGTTGAAGAGCCCCATCGGCAGGATGACCGAGAGGTACGGCGAGCAGATGCCGGCCGCGCGAGGCCCGGCGGCGAGGTCGCCGAGCGTCGGCATGCGGCAGGCGGAAGCCGGTGCCGACCGGCGCGGCGCCCACCGGCGCGATGCCGGTCGACCCAGGCGAGCGCCGCGCCGACCGCGACGGCGACGAGCCCGCCGGGCAGCCCGCCCCGGAAGCGCACGCGCCCGAAGTACGTGAGCAGCACGATCGCCGAGCGTCGTGAGGCCGACGATCGGCCGCGCGAAGGCGCGGAAGAGGAAGCCGAGCGCGATGAACGTGAGCGCGATGCCGGCGAGCGTCGAGAGCAGCGCCGCGCGCGGCGTCGCCTGGCGGATGCGCTCGGCGATCGAGCGCGCACGACGAGCTCGATCAGCCCGAGCCGAGGCAGCGCGACCAGGCCCGCCTGCCACGCGACGCGCACGGGATCGGCGGCGCCCGCCGCCTCGGCCGCGAGCTTCGCCGGCAGCATCACCGAGGAAGACGTGGCCGAAGAGCGACACGGTGTTGATGCCGTAGGGCAGGGCGCAGACGTCGTCGCGTCCGGTCGCGCGTCGCGAGCCGGTGCGCCTGCCAGGCGTAGAAGAGGTTGCCGACGAGCAGCGACACCGCCGCGCCCGGCAGCACGCGGCCGTAGAGCAGCTCGGCCGGGCATGCCGATCACGCCGCGGCAGAGCGCGTCGATCAGCAGGAGCTGGACGAGGTTGTCGAGCGCGAGCCCGAAGAAGCCGTCGACGTCGCCGCGGACGAGCCAGCGCACGCGACCGCTACTCGCCGCGCCAGCGGAACCTGCACGTTAGTACTCGTACGGTCCGCGGCCGACGGTGAGGACGACGCTGCGCGCGCGCCGCGCTACTCGATCATCTTGCGCCGCAGCTCCGCGGTCGACGACACGGCTGCGCCCGCCGAGGCCGAGGATGCGGTCGCCGCGCTTGAGCCCGATGCGCGCGCACGGGGCTGCCCCGGCCGCACCTTCGTCACGGCCATGCCGTCGCTCTGGTCCGGCTCGGCCGGCGAAGCCGATGAGCGACCACGATGAGCGCGTCGGCGTCGGTCGGTGGGAACGTGCCGTGACGCGCACCGTGACCTCGCGGATCGTCGCCGTCCTCGTCGCCGCTGACGGTGAGGCGTGATGGTCGTCGCCGGCCTGATGGTCGGCGATGCGGCCCTCGAACTCGTCCGGCGACGCGATCTCGCGGCCGTCGATCTTGAGGATCGACGTCGCCGCGGACGAGGCCGCGGCCGCGGCCGGGCTCTTCGGCTCGACCGTCGCGACGATGACGCCCTTCCGCGCGCCGAGGTGGCGCGCGAGCTCGGGCGTCAGGTCCTGCGTGAAGACGCCGATCCACGTGCGCTTCACCTCGCCGTAGGAGACGAGCTCGCGCAGCACGCGCTTCGCGCGGTCGATCGGGATCGCGAAGCCGATGCCCTGCGCCTTGCCGTAGATCGCGGCGTTGATGCCGATCACCTCGCCACGCGGATGTTCGAGAGCGGGCCGCCCGAGTTGCCGGGGTTGATCGACGCGTCGGTCTGCACGAAGTCGGTGTAGGTCGCGGTCCTCGCCGCGGAGCGAGCGGCCCGACCGCGCCGACACGACGCCGGTCGTCACCGTGTGCGAGAGGCCGAACGGGTTGCCGATCGCGATCACCGTCTCGCCGATCAGGAGGTCGCTCGACGTGCCGAGCGGCGCGGTCGGCAGGCGCTCGCCGGCCTGGATGCGCAGCACGGCGAGGTCGGAGTCGGCGTCGGCGCCGACCAGCTTCGCGTCGAACTCGCGCCCGTCGGCGAGCGTCACGCGGACCTTCGCGCCGCGCAGGATGACGTGCGAGTTCGTGAGGATCGTCCCGTCGGTGTCGACGATGAAGCCCGAGCCGAGGCTCGTGCGCGTCGAGCGCCGCGGGCGCGAGTCGAAGAAGTCGCGGAAGAACTGGTCGAAGAACGGATCGTTCGGCGCCGCGGAACGGCGACTGCTGGACGACCGTCTGCTCGGCCGAGATGTTCACGACCGCGGGCGACAAGCTGCTCGACCGCCTCGACGACGAGGCTGCGCCGCGCAGGGTCGGTCTCCGGCGCCCCGCGACCGGGCGCGAAGGCGCAGCGAGCGTCGCCAGCGAGCATCGCCACGGAGCGCGGCGCCCGCGCTCGCCGCCGCGCCGTCCGCGCTTCTCGGCGCGCGTCGCGAGCTCGCCGGCCAGCGCGAAGTCGATCTGCCGGCGCTCGACGGACACGCCGGCGACGACGACGCTGCACCGGATCGCCGATGCGGAACGTCCGCGCGTGCGCCGGCCGCGGAGACTGTGCTGCGCCTCGACGTGCTCGTAGTGGTCGTCGATGAGCGTCGAGACGTGGACGAGCCCCTCGACGAAGAGCTCGCGCAGCTCGACGAAGAAGCCGAACGGCGCCACGCCCGAGACGAAGCCGTCGTGCTCGGTGCCGACCTTGTCCGGTCATGAGCTGGATCTTCTTCAGCTGCACGATCTCGCGCTCGGCCTCCATCGCGACGCGCTCGCGCCGCGAGGCGTGCGCCGTCGATCCGCCGAGGTCGGCGGGCACGCGCACGCCGCCGCGGAGCGCCATGTCGAGGAGCGCGCTGCGACGACGAGGTCGGGATAGCGGCGGATCGGCGACGTGAAGTGCGTGTAGGGCTCGACCGCGAGGCCGAAGTGCGCGCCCGGCTCGGCGCGTAGCGCGCCTGCTGCATCGAGCGCGAGGACGACCGTGTGGATCAGCCGCTCCTCGGGCCGCCCGGCCGCCTTCTCGAGCACGCCCTGGATCGCCTTCGGCGTCGACCTTCCCGTGCTCGAGCGCGAGCCGGATGCCGAAACCCTCGAAGCAATACGTAGCCAA
>ERZ1370068.1215-contig-11108_pt1 | contig 48120 bp, 82 predicted proteins | sample MGYA00561227_ERZ1370068 | MGnify/ENA primary metagenome ERZ1370068 (study PRJEB38410, sample SAMEA6850437) | metagenome | study: Metagenomic assessment of the ecological functions of the soil: analysis of the soil microbiota associated with the... | reverse complement strand
GTGTACTTGCTTCGTTCAGTTACGTATTGCTAATGTCCGAGCTTCGCGGTGTCGGCGTTCCGCGGCGACGCCCAGATGCAGCAGGCGCTCGCCGGCCGGCGCCGTCGACGTCGCGGTGGGCTCCGGGCCGGGCCTCGGCTTCCGCGCCAAGGGCGTGCCGGCGATCGGCGTTGCCGCCATGTATGGCCCGCCCGCCAATCTGGCGCTCGCGGTGCTGCCGCGCTCGTCGATCCAGACCGTCGCCGATCTCAAGGGCAAGAGCATCGGCGTCACCACGCTCGGCTCGCTCACCGACTGGCTCACGCGCGAGCTGTGCGCAGCCAGCAGGGCTGGGGGCCTGACGGCATCAAGGTCATGCCGCTCGGCGCGGTGCCGGCGCGGCTGGCCGCCATGGAGCGCGGCGAGCTCGACGGCATGGTGATCGAATCGGCGACCGGCTACGAGCTCGAGGAGCAGAGCAAGGGCCGCAACATCCTCCTGTTCGGCGACATCGAGAAGCACTTCTACACGCACGTCATCTTCGCCACCGACGAGATGATCGAGAAGCGTGCGGACCTGTTGCGGCGGTTTCCTGCGCGGCTGGTTCAAGACGGTGGCCTTCATGAAGGCCAACAAGGACTTCGCCGTGAAGTCGGGCGCCAAGGTGGTCGCAGGTGCGCGAGCATCGCGGCGAAAGTCTACGACACCCAGATCGGCAGTCTTCTCGACCGACGGCGCGTGGGATCCGGTGGCGATCGACGTCATCCGACAATTCTCTCAAGGACCTCGGCATCCTCGACTTCATCCCGGAGGCGAAAGTCATTTACAACGACAGAGTTCGTCCCGGTAAAGCTCTGACGTGACCGCCGAGCAGCAGCAAGCCGGCAGCATCAACCAGCACCACCCGCGATGAGGCCCCAGGCGTGTCGCCCCGGCGATCGCGGTCGACCACGTGTCGATGACCTTTGCCGGGCGCGACGCTTCGCAGAGCGTGCACGCGCTCGACGACGTCTCGCTCGATATCCGCAAGGGTGAGTTCGTCTGCCTGCTCGGCCCCTCGGGCTGCGGCAAGAGCACGCTGCTCAGCATCATCGGCGGCATGCTGCGCAGCCGACCGCGGGCTCGGTGTCGATTGCCGGCGCGCCGGTCGACCGGCCGCGGCCGCACGACATCGCCTATCGTGTTCCAGGAGAGCACGCTGTTGCCCTGGTATACGGTGCTCGAGAACTTCCGCCTGGCGCTGAAATTCCAGGGGCATCGGCGACGCGCGCTGGCGCGAGCGCGCGATGCATGCGCTCTCCGTCGTCGGCATGGAGCAGTTCGCCAACCACTATCCCACAGCAGCTCTCCGGTCGGCATGAAGCAGCGCATCAACCTCGCGCGCGGGCTTTGCGTCGAGACCGAGGTGCTGCTGCTCGACGAGCCGTTCGCCGCGCTCGACGAGCAGACCCGCATGGTGCTGGGCGAGGACCTGTCGATCCTGCTGGCGCGCACCGGCAAGACCATCGTGTTCGTGACCCATTCGCTGGCCGAGGCGGTGTTCCTGGCCGACCGCATCATCGTGATGACGGCGCGGCCCGGCAGGTCAAGGCCAGCGATCAACGTGCCGCAGCCGCATCCGCGCTCGCCCGATTTCATGCTGACCAGCGAGTTCGGCGCGATCCGCAACGACCTCTACGCGCTGCTGCGCGACGAGATCAGGGCCACCGTCGCGCGCATGCGCGAGGCACGCGACGCGCGCGGTGAGTATGCCAATGTTACATTGCTTGTCGCCAGCACTCTGTCATCGAGCCAGGGCTCCGCACTGCGGACAATGCGAGTCCGTGCGCGATATCCTCCGCTCGACTGCAGAGCTCGCGGGCGAGACTCGTCCGGAGTGCATGCACGTGATGGCGTGCAGCGACCGGCTCATCATTCACTCCATCCAGCTCGCGCTGTTCGCGAGCGTGTTCGGCGCCTGGTACATCGCCACGCAATCCGGGCGCTGCGCTCGCTGCTGTCCTGCCGCCGCCGGAGCTGGTCTGGCGCGAGATGCAGGTGCTCGTGGTCGTCCGGGCCGGCTGTGGTCGTCGGCGGTGGTGACGCTCAACTCGATCTGGCAGGCCTATGTCGATCGCGGTCATTGCCGGCATCGCGGTCGGCTTTCTGGTCAGCGCGCTCGCGCGCGCTGGTGCGCATCTTCGAGCCGGTGCTGAGCGGCATGTTCGCGGTGCCGCTGACGCTGTTCTTTCCGCTGTTCGTGGTGTTCTTCGGCATCGGGCCGGAATCGAAGGTCGCCTACGCGCGCGACGCAGTGCTTCTTTCCGATCGCGCTCAATACGATCGCGGGCTTCTGCCAGCGTCGACGAGCTCTATCTGCGGGCGGCGCGCGCCATGGGCGCGTCGAGCCTGTCAGCAGTTCCGCTACGTCTATCTGCCGGCGGCGCTGCCGGTGACGATCACCGGCCTGCGCATCGGCTTCTTCATCTGCATCGCCGCCGTGCTGGGCGGCGAGACGCTGGCGGCGCTCTGCCGGCATCGGCAAATCCATCGCGCTGTCGGCCGAGCTGATGGAGACCGCGCGGCTGTTCGCCTGGATCGCCTATCGTGGTGATCGTCTGTCGGTGACGCTCAACCTGCTCGCGCTCGCCGCCGAGACGGCGCAGCGAGCGAGGAGTGACGCGCATGAGCGCACCGTCAGGTCATGCTGATCCGGCTTGCGCTGATCGTGGCTTCTGATCGCGCATCTGGGAGCTCTATGCGCGCTTCGTCTCGCACCTCGTCGCTGGTGGCGGGCCGAGCGACGTCGCGCTGGCCTGGTGGCCCAAGGTGTTGGGCGAGCCGCGGCGTGCGCATGGCCGTGCTGCGTGACGCTGGTCGAGCTGGTCGGTGGCGTTCGCGCTGTCGGTCGTGTTCGGCATGCTGATCGGCATCCTGGTCGGGCTCACCAACATCGGCCGCCGCAGCGTCTATCCGGTGGTGCTGCTGCTCTACGGCATCCCGCAGGCGATCATGCTGCCGCTGTTCGTGCTGATCTTCGGGATCGGGCCGGCGGTGAAGATCGCCTTCGGGTTCAGCCACGGCATCTTCCCGGTGATCGTCAACACGCATCGCGGGCATGCGCAACGTCAACCCGCCTCATGGTCACCGGCGCCGCCGCCATGGGGGCGACGCGGGCGCAGCAGGTGCGCTACGTGATCTTCCCGCACATGGTGGCGGCGGTGTTCGCGGGCCTGCGCGCTCGCCATGACGCTGACGCTGCTCGGGCGTCGTGCTGGCGGAGATCTTCGTCTCGCAGGGCGGCATCGGCTTCTTCACGCTCGCTCTATTCCGAGACCTTCAACCCGGCCGCCCTGATGGCGCTTGTCTTGACGCTCGCTCTCATGGCAATTGCGCTCAACGAGCTGGTGCGGCTGGTCGAGGCGCGCTTCTCGCGCTGGAAGGATTGACACTAGGGCGGGCATGAACGTTGTCGGCGTTGATATCGGGGAACCTTCACCGACCTGGTGGGCTGCGTCGACGGCCGCATCGTCACCTCGAAGACCTCGACCGTGCCGGCCGATCCGACCCGCGGCGTCGCCGAGAGCCTGAGCGCTCGCGCGCATGCCGCATGCCCGCGCTCGACGAGGTGCTGCACGGCTCGACCATCGCCATCAACACGGTGCTGGAGAAGAAGGGCGCGCGCACCGCGCTGATCACCACGCGCGGCTTCCGCGACACCTATGCGATCGGCCGCGGCAACCGGATCGAGGCCTTCAATCTGTTCTTCCATCGGCCCAAGCCGCTGATCCCGCGCGAACTGACCTTCGAGGTCACCGAGCGGGTGAACGCCAAGGGCGAGGTGCTCGTTCGCGCTCGCCGAGGACGAGGTCGACGAGCCTCGCGACGCTGTTCGCGCGCCCACAAGATCGAGGCGGTGGCGGTGTGTCTCCTGCACGCCTACGCCAATCCGGCGCATGAGCGGCGCATCGGCGAGATTCTGCGCGCGGCTGCATCCGATCGCTGTTCGTCACGCTGTCGCACGAGATCGTGCGCGAATATCGCGAATACGAGCGCACCTCGACCACCGCCATCAACGCCTTCGTCGGGCCGCGCGTGCAGGGCTATCTGCGCCGGCTCGAAGGCTTCCTGCGCGGCGAAGCCTTCGACGGCAAGATCAACATCATGCGCTCGAACGGCGGCGTGATGTCGATCGCGCTCGCGCAGGAGCAGCCGGTCGTCGATGATGGAATCGGGCCCGGTCGCCGGCATGATCGGCGCCGGCCGCCTCGCCGCGCATGCTCGGGCTCGAGCGCGCCATCGGCTTCGACATGGGCGGCACCACCGCCAAGGCGAGCCTGATCACCAACGGCGCGCCGGCGATCGAGGAGGGCTATGTGATCGGCGGCGAAGCGTCAGCGGCCAGCCGATGCAGCTTCCGGTCGTCGATATCGTCGAGGTCGGCGCCGGCGGCGGCTCGATCGCCTGGTGCGACGCCGATCGGCGGCATCCATGTCGGGCCGCAGAGCGCAGGCGCCGATCCGGGGCCGGCTGCCTACGGCAAGGGCTCGCTCGATCCGGTGGTGACCGACGCTGATCTCATCCTCGGGCGCATCAACGCCGAGCGCTTTCTCAACGGCGCCATGCGGCTCGATCGCGCCGCCGCCGAGCGCGCGATCGAGCGCAAGCTCGCCGGCCCGCTGCGGCTCGGCGTGCCGGAGGCCGCGCTCGGCATCGTGCAGATCGCGGACGCCGCGATGTCGCTTGCGGTGCGCGCGGTGTCGATCAACAAGGGCGTCGATCCGCGCGAGACGCGCGATGATCGCGTTCGGCGGCGCCGGCCCGCTGCATGCGGTCGCGATCGCGCGCGAGATTTTCATTCCGAAGGTGATCGTGCCGAAGGTGCCGGGCACTTTCTCGGCGCTCGGCATGCTGATGGCGCCGTGGCGGCAGGATTTCGTGCGCACGCTCTATGGGCTTGCTGGGCGCGCTCGACGCAGCAGCCGGTCGATGCGCGTGTTCGGTGAGCTCGAAGCCGCCGGCCGGCAGCAGGTCGCGCGTGACGGCATCGCGGAGCGCGATGCCGATGTTCACGTTCCTCGCCGACCTGCGCTATGTCGGGCAGGAGCACACCATCGCGATCCCGGTCGCGGACGCGGCGCTGCTCTGTCGCGACATCGGCGCCGCTGCGAGGCGATGTTCCACGCCGAGCACGACCAGCGCTATGGCCAGGCCGCGCCCGACGAGCGGCTCGAGATGCGTGAACGTGCGACTGGTCGTGACCGCCGGCAGGGTGGATACGCTGGCGGAGCAATGGCTCGCGCAGCCGTGGCAGCCGGAGCCGCCGGTCGCGGAGGCAGTCGCGTGACGTGATCTTCACCGATGCGGCGAAACCCGTGCGCACGCGCGTGATCTGGCGGCCGTCGCTTGCGGCTGGCGCGCGCATCGAAGGCCCCGCCGTGATCGAGGAGCCGAACGCCACCACGCTCGATCCATCCCGGCGATGTCGCGACCGTGCACCGAAGCCGGCCATCTCATCATCGACGTCGCACTCGATCCGCGGGTCCATGCAATGAGCCGGAACGAAGCCCATCCGATCACGGTCGAAGTGGTGCGCAACGCCATCGTGGCTTACGCCGACGAGATGGCGAACGCGCTGTCGAAGGCCGCCTACAACATGATGATCTACGAGGTGCGCGATTATTGCTGCGGGCTGATCGACACCCAGGCGCGCGATGATCTCGCAGAACCGCGGCGGCCTGCCGATCTTCCTCGCCGATCTCGGCGTCGCGGTCGCCGACGGCATCGCGCGCTATGGCCTCGACGGCTTCGCGCCCGGCGATGTCGTGGTGATGAACCAGGCCGAGGTCTGCGGCCAGCATCTCAACAACGTGGTGGTCTATTCGCCCTGCTTCCACAACGGCGAGGTGGTCGGCTTCGCGGCCAACCGCGCCCATTGGGTCGATATCGGCGGCATGCACCAGGGCTTCGGCTCGACTGCCGCCAATCGACATCTACTGCGAAGGCTTGCAGATCCGCTCGCTCAAGATCTACGAGGCCGGCAAGCGCAACGAGACGCTCTGGCAGATCATCCGCGACAACGTGCGCTATCCGGACGCGAGCCTCGGCGATCTGCGGGCGCAGATCGCCTCCTGCCAGCTCGGCGCGCGCCGCTATGCCGAGCTGATCGCGCGCTATGGCCGCGAGACGGTGGAAGCCTGCATCGCCAAGGTCTGGGATCAGGCCGAGAGCAGGCGGCGCGCCAGGTGGTCGAGACGATCCCCGACGGCGTCTACGAGGCCGAGAGTTTCCTCGACAACGACGGCCGCACGCTCGACAAGCCGCTGCGCGTGAAGGTCACGGTGCGGGTCAAGGGCTCGCAGATGACGGTCGATTTCAGCGAGATGAACCCGCAGGTGCCGATCGCCGCTCAACTCCGGCCGCTCCGGCGGCATTGCGGCGGCGCGCGTCGCCTTCAAGGCGCTGACCTCGCCCGATCTCGACGTCAACGAAGGCTGCTTCCGCCCGCTCGAAGTCGATGCTGCCCGACGGCACCATGCTGAGCGCGAAGCCGCCGGCCGCGCTCGGGCGCTGGAGCATCGCGCTGCCGACCGTGATCGACACCATCCTCAAGGCGCTCGCGCCGGCGGTGCCGCAGCTCGTTCCCGCTGCGCACAAGGGCGACATGGGCGGCTGCTCGTTCTTCGGCTTCCGGCCGGATGGCTCGCGCTATCCTGCTGCATGAACATCTTCGGCGGCGGCTGGGGCGGCCGGCCGAGCGAGGACGGCGAATCCGCCAGCGTCTCGGTCTGCCAGGGTGATGTGCGCAACACGCCGGTCGAGCTGCAGGAGATCAAATATCCGGTGCTGATCGACAAGCACGCGTTCCGCGGCGACTCCGGCGGTGCCGGCCGCTTCCGCGGCGGGCTCGGTCTCGAAGTGGCTACCGCATGCTGCAGGCCTGCAAGGCCAACATCAATTGCGAGCGCACGGTCGATCCGCCCTGGGGCCTGCATGGCGGTAGGCGCGGGCGCCACCAACTCACGCCATCGTGCGCTGCGCCGACGGCTCCGAGCAGGTGCGTGCTGAAGGGCACCGAGATCGCGCTTGCGGCCGGCGACGTCGTGACCTTTCTGCACCGCTGGCGGCGGCGGCTATGGCGAACCGCAAGCAAGCGCGCCGCGGAGGCGGTGACGCGCGATGTCGCCGAAGGCGTCATCTCGGCGGAGGCGGCGATGAAGCTCTATGGCGCTTCCGCCGCGAAGAGCCAGCCGAGTGAGCCGATGATCGACGACGACCGCAAGCAGCGTCTGCTCGCCGCCATGGCGGAAGCCGGCATCGACATGCTGCTCGATCTATGGCAATGCCTGGCAGGGCGACTATCTGCGCTACGCCACCGACTTCTGCATCGCTCGGAAGGTCAGGCGCTGGCGCTGGTGCGCAGCGACGGGCACGTCACGCTCTATCTCGACAGCCCGCTGGAGGTCGATCGCGCCGAGATCGACTGTCCGGACATCGAGGTCGTGTACGCGCCAGACCTGATCGCCGACGTCGATGGCGCATCGATCGCTTCCGCAATCAGCGCATCGGCGTCGGCGCCCGGGCGGCTGATGCCCGCGCCGGCTCGCGGCGCGCGCCAAGGATCTGCAATCTCGCCGACCAGACCGCGTTCCTCGACCGGCTGTTGATGCAAAAGCTTGACTCCGAGATCGCCGCCATGCGCGCGCGCCGCCAAGCTCGCGGACGACGGCTACGCGGTGTTCCGGGCAGGCGGCGCGGGTCGGCCGCGCCGACTACGAATTGATCGCCGAGATCGAGGCGTTCTTCCGCGCCAACGGCGTCGATCACAACTTTCAGATCATCGGCGTCGGTGGGCCGGAAGTGCGCGGCATGGCGCCGCCGTCGGGCAAGAAGCTCAAGCGCGGCGACATGGTCACCACCGAGCTCACGCCGCGCGTCGATGGCTACTACGCGCAGATCTGCCGCACGCTGGTCGTCGGCGAGGCGAACGCCGAGCAGCAGAAGGCGCACGCGCTCTGGCTCGCGATCGATGGAGGCCGGCATCGCGGTCGTGCGCGACGGCGTCACCGCGGCCGACATTGCGCGTGCCGAGAACGACGTGTTCCGCGCGCACGGCTCGGCGAGTACACGACCAGCGAATACACCCGCGTGCGCGGCCACGGGCTCGGCCTGTTCGTCGACACCAAGCCGCACATCCTCGAGGACGTGACCACGCGCATCGATGCCGGCATGACGCTGATCGTCCATCCCAACACCTATCATCCGGTGGTGGGCTACATGGTGCTCGGCGATTCGGCTTGTGGTCACGCAGCGACGGCTGCGAGGTTGTCGACCGCGACGCCGCGCGAACTGTTCAGCGTGCGCGGTTTGATTGGCAGTCATCATGCGCCGCGGATTGATGGGATGGGACGAGGCGGAGCTGCCCAGGAGCGCGCTGTCGGCGCGGCTCGAGCGGCTGCAGGCCGCGATGGCGCGCGAGGGGCTCTGACGCTCTCCTGCTCTACACCAACCTGGTGCGGCCGGCGGCGGTGTGCTGGCTCACCGGCTTCACGCCCTACTGGATCGAGAGCCTGCTGCTGGTGCCCGCGAGCGGCGCGCCGATGCTCGCGACTGCGCTGTCGAAGCGCGTCGCCGACTGGATCAGGACCACCGCCTGGCTCGACGAGATCGTCAATACGCCGAAGCCAGGCACCGCGATCGGCCAGCGGCTCGCGTGGCTGCAAGCGTGTCGGCGTGCTGGAGCTCGATGCGCTGCCGGCCGGGCTCCATGACGACATGGTCGCGGCGGCGCCTGCGGTCGAGCTCGTCGATGCGAGCGCGATGTTCGCCGCAGTGCGCAGCGCGCATCGACGACGCCGAGCGCAAGCTGATCGAGCAGGCCGATGCGCTGGCGGTTGCAGCGCTCGCTCAGGTGGAAGCATCGGCGACCGACGCCGGCGCGCTCGCGGGTCTCGTCGAGAAGCACGCGCGCATTGCCGGCGCGGAGGAAGCCTATATCGCGATCGCGCCCGACCTCGATCTCGACCGCCGGCCTGCATCCAGGTCTCGGGCCCGGTGCCGCTGGCGCGCCGTTTCGCGGTGCGCGCCTCGATCGCCTACAAGGGCGCCTGGGTACGACGTACGAAGAGCTTCGCGCGCGATCCGCAAGGCGCGAAGCGCGATGGCAAGCGCGGACGCGTGGCTGCCGCAGGCAATGCATGCGTTGCGCGACCTTCTGCCAAGCAGGGGCTACTCGACTGTTGCAGCATCGTTCGCGCTGCTTCGAGCCGGACAGCATTCACAGATGACGGGCTGGATGGCGGAAAGCTGTATCGCAAGCTATCCGCTTGAGGTCGTCGCTTCCTTGCCGGTGCGCGGCAAGGAAGGGCCCGCGCCGGGCACCTTCCTTGTACTCTCGGTTGAGCTCGCTATCGATGATGTCCCCTGGCTTGGCGCCGCCCCGATGTTCGTGCAGCTCCTAATACTTCATCGTCGGCGAATGAACCGCACGCCGACGGCCGGCAGCAGCGACCTCGTCCTTGTTGTAGGAGACGCGGTTGCGGATGTCGTCGTTGAGCAGGTTGTTGCCGGCGACGCCGACCATGACCTCGCGCAGGCTGTCGGCGTGCAGCCGTGCGGGCTTCCAGCGTGTAGCTGATCTCGGCCTTGCAGCAGTTGTTGTAGCCCTGGGTCGGCGTCTCGCCGATGAGCGCGATGTCGTTCTGCGGGAAGGCATGCAGCAGGTTGACGCGGGCGAGCCAGTTGTCGTCGCGGCAGAACACGCCGCCGCCGACGCGCACCGGCGGAATGCGCGGCACGTTGGTGCCGTCGGTGAAGGTCGCGCGCACGACGTCGAACTGGTTCTCGATGCCCCACACGCCGGTCCACAGCGGCGCGACGTCGTACTGGCTCTGGAACTCGACGCCGCGGAAGGTCGCGTCGCGCTGCGAATAGACCGCCTGCTTCAACTCCATCCCCGGGGCCGGAGCGACGCAAGCGTCCCTCGCTGCAGGTGTTGCCGGTGAGCCGCCGGAAGATGAAGCCATTGAACTTGGTGTAGTAGCCGGTGAGCTCGAACCGGAACGGGCCGGTGGCGCGCCGCAGCCCGGCCTCGATCGAATTGGCGACTTCGATCTTGAGATTCGGATTGCCGATGTCGAACGTCGCCGTGGCGTCGTGCGGGCCGCGGGAGAACAGCTCCGCTGGCTTCGGCGCGCGCTCGACGTGTTGCGCGGTGATGCTGCCGACGAGGTCCCACAGGCAAGATTCTGGATCAGCCGACGCTGGCGCTCTTGGGCGTGAACTCGAGGTTGCGCGGGGTCGGCGGGCCGATGCTCGTTCGGGTCGACGCTGACATCGAAGACAGGTGGAATGAAGGCGGGCGTCGTGCCGTTGCAGGTGGACGTTGCTCGATGCGGCCCGCGATCTGCGCCTTGGTCGTCTCGCTGAACTTGAACTCGTTGAAGATGTAGCCGGCGACGCGTGTGATTGTTGTTCGGGTCCCACAGGCCGTTGAGCGGGCTGCCGGGATCGTCGGGGCTCGGCGCGGTGAGCTCCTGATGCCCGCCCTGCACGCCGATCGCGGTGGTCAGCTCGGCAAAGCGCAGGTTGAACGGCATGAGCTGGACCTCGACGCGGCCTTCCTGCTCCTTGTTGGTGAAGGTCTGGCGGACGCCGTCGCTGACGAGGTCCGAGCGATCGGCCAGTCCGATCTCGTTGTGCTTGTAGTCGGTGGCGCCGCCCCAGAATCGGATCGCGTCGATGCGCGGCAATGCTGCGGCGCCACTCGCCCTTGCTCGGTCACCTTGGTCCTGGCGTGGCGTCGATGCGGGTGTTGTGATCCTCACCGTCGATGCCGGGGATGTGATAGAGCGCGTTGTTCTGCGTGCACCGCGACGCCGGCAAAGCCGCCGTCGAAGAGATACGAGCCGCCCACGGACCAGCCGTTGGTGCGCAGCGCCGGAGTTCGGCTGCCGCCCGTTGAACTGGCCTCGGCTGCGTCGCGCGCGGAGCGTCGGCGGGATCGGGCGGGACCAGATACGGATATCTGCGGAACGCGGTAGTCGTCGCCCTGGCGGCCAAAGACGTCGGCATGGAAGGCGAAGTTGCCGCCTGCCGGCGTCGAGCAGCACGGCCGCCGTTCGACGCCATTGTCGACGCTGGTCGACGCGTGCCGCGCGCTTCGACGCTCATGCAGCGGCCTGGTCGGTCGCGGTCGGCGGCGGCGCCTTGGCACGATCGGCGGCGTGGCGCGCTAGCCGCGGGCCGGCAGGGCAGCGCCTCGGGAATACGGTTGTTGGTCTGAGCTCGACGACGCCGCCGATCGACTGCGAGCCATAGCGCAAGGTCGCCGGTCCGCGGATCACCTCGATCTGGTTGCGTGGTCAGCGGATCGACCGGCACGAAGTGATCCTCGCCCAGGTCCGAGGCGCCGTTCGCCGCCGACGCCGTTCTCCGACGATGCCGACGCGATTGACATCGAGGCCGCGGATGATCGGGCGGCTCGACGCGCCGGGCGCAAAGCTCGACCCGGTGATGCCGGGCTTGGAGAACAGGACGTCGCCGAGCGTGTCGGCCGGCGTTGCGCCTGAATCTCTTCATTGGGAACGACCGTGACGGTCGCAAACTGATCGGTGACCACAGGCAACGTCCTGGCAGCCGCTACCGCCGGCGCGGGTGGCGCTGCCGGAGCGGCGGGCGCCGGTGCCGCGGGTCTTGCGGCTTGTTTCGGCTGCGCGCTGGTCGCGCTGGCGGCCGCCGGATCGGGCTTGGCGCCTGCACTTCCACCTGCGGAAGGTCGACCTGCGAGAAGGCAACATCGCTGATGCTGCTCAATGATAGGAACGTGGTGCTGCCCAGAAGCAGCGCATGATTGAACCTGATAGACATGTGTTAATCCCCAACATCGCCAATAGCGTTTTGCAGCGCTTGAAACGCTACACCCCACGGAGCACCGGCATTGTTCGCACTGCGAAGCAATGCGGAAGGCGCAGTCGATGTCAGGCGATGGGAGGTCGCGGGCGCGGACGCGAAGCGGCCGACGAGGATGTTCGCGCTCAGAGTCCCGATCCTGAAGAGAGACGCGGCGGCTGACACCGGACGCGGCAGCGGCAGCGGACTGCAGCCGGCGGCACTCCGGTGCCGGCCATCGTGGATCTGCTGCGCAGACGCGCGCAGTGCTCGTCGACGATGCGAGGCTTGAGCTTGGTCGCGTGGCCGACGATCCATCAGGCAGCAGCCGTCACCTTGGGCCGCCAGCCGAGGCGATCCTGCTGAGCTGAGGTCACTCGCAGATGCAACGTGCCCGAACGTGAGCGCCAAGCTGGATCGCCATCGCGACCAGCGCGGACCACGCCCCCGCTCGTACGTTCGAGCGGAACCAACGCATTCTGCGTCAAATCCGGACTCAGGGTCACAAGCCTACACCCAATGCAATAAACGTGTCACCTTGGTGCAACACCGAAGACTTCCGCATATCCAAGCCTTGCGTTTTTTCTGAATTATGCACGAAACGGTATGATCGAACCGCATGTCGCGCACTCTAGGCGAAGCGACCGGCACGTCACGCTGATCTCGCCCCCCACAAAGACCACGCGGCGGCGGCGGAAACTGCGAGCGTTGCGTGAGCGAAAGCGCCTCCTGGTCGAGCGCAGATGACCCGGAGCTCGTCACGAGGCGGGTTGAAAGCACTTTTCCCTGGCGGTCCATATTGAAGGCGATCTTGGCGACGCCTTGCTGGCGGTTGGCGCGCGCCTCGGACGGATAACGCTTGTTACGTTCCAGAATGGCGCTGATCTCCTTTGCCACTTCGGCAACAGGTTGGAGCCGCTGGTGTCCCGTCTGTCCCTCCGTTGGTGCCGTCGTCGGCGCGGGTGGCGGAGTGTCTCTCCTCCACCGCCTTCGGCGGCTCGGGCTTGGGCTCCGGCAGCATCGCAACGTCACTCGGCGCCTCAATCTTCTCCTCGATCTTCTCCTCAGGCTGCTCCTTCGGCGTCTCTGGCATAGTCGGTGTCACGTCGCTCGCTGCGACCGGCAGCTCCGCGAGCCTCGATCACGATGGCGGCACCTTGGCTGCTCTCATCCGGGGGCGGCGCCCCGAGCAAAAGCGACGCCGCGATCGCGCCATGGGCGAACAGGATGATGGCTCCGCTCACCACCCAGCGCAGCAGGTCGGCTCGATCCTCGGGAGCAAGAGCGATCATGGCGTCGCTGCCTTTCTCCAATCCGACCAGGGCCACCTTGAAATATGCCGGCGGCGCGCAGGAGATTCATCACCTCCATCAGCTCGCCGTAGGGCACGCTCTTGTCGGCGCGCAGGAAGATGCGCGTGTCCTTGTCGCCCTTGGTCGCGGCGGCCGAGCGCGCCGTCGAGCGCATCGCGCGGGATCGCGCTCGTCGCCGAGCGCGAGCGTCAGGTCGGACTTCACGGTGAGGAACATCGGCTTGTCGGGCCGCGGCTGCGGCTCGCGCGGTCGAGGCCGGCAGGTTGACCGCGATGTCGACGGTCGCGAGCGGCGCCGCCACCATGAAGATGATGAGCAGCACCAGCATCACGTCGATGAACGGCGTGACGTTGATCTCGTGCAGTTCGCGCGAGCGTGTCCTCGCCGTGATCGAGACGGACGCTCATGGCACTACTCGGCTGCTGACAGCGTCGGCGGCTGCGCGGGCGGCCGGCAGCGCCGCGCGCGCGGTCGAGATCGCGGCTGACCGAGCGCAGCACCTCGGCCGACGCGTCGCCGAGCGAGCGCGCGATAGCCCGCGATCTGGCGCGAGAACACGTTGTAGATGACGACCGCCGGGATCGCGGCCGCGAGGCCGAACGCGGTCGCGAGCAGCGCCTCGGCGATGCCCGGCGCGACCACCGCGAGGTTGGTGGTCTGCGACTTCGAGATGCCGATGAAGCTGTTCATGATGCCCCAGACGGTGCCGAACAGGCCGACGAACGGCGCGGTCGCCCCGATCGTCGCGAGCACGCCGGTGCCGCGCATCGATGCGCGCGGCCGCCGCTTCGCCTCGATGCGCTCGAGGCTGAGCGCGACGCCGCTCCTTGAGCCCGTCCTTCGTCGATCGCGCCATCGGACAGCCTGAGCTCGGTTGCGGCCGCGTCGACGAAGCGGCCCGTGATGCCTCTGCGCCGGCGGCAGTCCTGCGCGGGTCGGGTGTGGCGCTCGAGCGAAGCGCCCGCAGGTCGAGCACGCAGCCGCCGCTTGGCCGCGATCAGCTCGATGGTCTTGGCCAGCCACACGGTCCAGGTGACGAACGAGGCGATCGCAAGGCCGATCATCACCGCCTTCACGACGATGTCGGCCTGCATGTACATGCCCCAGGGGCTGAGGTCGCGCGGCAGCGTGGCCACGTCGATCGATTGCTCGGGAGGTTGCTCCTGTGCGGCCGCCAGATCGGCGGCGAGCAAGACGATGATCGAAAGCCCGTAGCCTGCGGCCGAAACGCCAGCATGCCCAAAGCTGCTGCAGTAGAGTTCTGGTATATCATCCTCGCATCCTCAACGCCTTCATCACGTCGCGGCGTGCCAGATTGCGGATGAGGACAACGCCGCTCAGATGAGGTCGCGGCTCGCGCGCGTCATGACGCGGGCGATGCCGAACGACCTGCGAACCGCTGATGTCAGGCGAGGGGAGGCGCGCGGGCGTTGAACGGAAGCCCGGAATGAGCTGCTTGTCGTGCGCCTCGATGAGGACCTTCAGGCGCTCCCCGCTCGAGGGGTGCAGCGTCGAGACCGACGGCGGCTCTGCGGTCAGCAGGCCCGCCAGATGAATGCTGGCGCAAATGGTGCAGTAGTCCGCCACCCTGCTGTGCTTGGTCGGAGCGGGCGGGTCGTCGGCTGCTGCCGGCAGGGGCTCGGCGGCGGCGGATGCCAATGCCGCAGTGGCGGCTGAGCTGGCAAAATGCAGGTGCCCGAAGCGACAGAACCGAGCTGGATGGCGAGCGCGAATAGCGCACACCACGACCCAAACCGCATATTTCGCCGGAACCAGCGCATCGGACCTGCGAGCCGCCTCTGGGCCCGATCAAGCTAGCACCCTACGCGTGAAGGAGAATAGGCATCAGTTTGAACATTTTGTGATGGCCAGCGCCGGGCCGCTGCCAGAGGCAAACTTCAATTGACGAACCGCCCTCCCGCCCCTAGTTTCCGCGCCAAATCCATTCCCACCGCCGCCCGCGCGTCCAAAAGCTTGAAGCGAGCCTGCCGTCACGAAAGTCCGTAACTCATTGAAATCGTTGCGCGGTCGCCATCGGGCCAACCGCCTGGTCCGGCGCAAGGGCCGGGTCTACGTGATCAACAAGGTCCAGCGCCGGTTCAAGGCCCGCCAGGGCTGACCTCGGGGTTGACCCGTGGCCTGACCCCGTGGCCGCCCCGCGTCAGCGGGCGATTTTCACGCTACTTTGACCTCAATTACCGCCTTTGCGAGGCCTTGGTGGAGCGTTAGCTTGCACCATGGCCAAACGATTCCACGCGCTCTTCGTTGCCGCCCTGCTCGCAACCCTTCCGGCTGCCTCCGCGCTGGCGCAGGCTCCCGATGCTCACCCGCCCGAGGCAAATCCGCCGCGGGGGACGGGCCCAAGATCGACCCGACGCCCGAGCCCAGGATCGCGCCCCCGGAACCCAAGATCGGCCCAGAATCCGGAACCCAAGCTGGTCGAGCCGCCCGGCCAACCTGCCGCGTCCGCAGACCGGCGACTCCAAGATCAACATCGACAAGCTGTTCGAGGCGCTCAAGATCGCGCCGACCGAGGAAAGCGCCAAATACGTCGAGAACCGCATCTGGGCGCTCTGGCTGGCCGCCGGTGGCGACACCAGCAATCTGCTGATGGGGCGCGTCAAGACCGCGATGGAAAAGAAGGAGCTCGACGTCGCGCTCAAGCTCCTCAACGCGATCATCGATCTCAAGCCTGATTTCGTCGAGGCCTGGAACCGGCGTGCGACGGTTTACTTCAACAACAAGGACTACGTCAGCGCGATCGCGGACATCCGTGAGGTGCTCATGCGTGAGCCGCGCCACTTCGGGGCGCTCTCCGGGCTCGGCACCATCATGCAGGAGCTCGGCGACGACAAGGCCGCGCTCGAGGCCTACCGGCGTGCGCTCGCGGTGCATCCCAAGCTCGAGAAGGTTCCCGAGCTGGTGAAGAAGCTCACCGAGAAGGTCGAAGGGCCGCGAGATCTAATTGCGCCTCCCATGGGCGAGCGTGTGATGGCCAGGTCTGTCCTGGCCATTTGCGTCTCTGGGGTGCGTGGTGTCGGCCGTGGCCTTGCATTAGCATTGTGGCAACGACCACGTACGAGGAGGATCGTCATGCGGCTTCGCACGCGCTATCCTGCTTGCGCTGCTGCTGGCGCCCGCCACTGCTTCTGCGCAGACTCAGAAACCCATCCGGATCATCGTGCCGTTCGCACCCGGGTGCATCGGCCGACGGCATCGCGCGCGCGGTCGCGACCGGGCTCGGCGAGCGCAGCGGCCGGCCTGTGGTGGTTGAGAACAACGTCGGCGGTGGCGGATCGCTCGGCCTCGTTGCCCTGACCAAATCGCCGCCCGATGGCGACACGCTGGCGGTCGGTGCGACCGGCGCGCTGCTGATCAATCCGCACCTGCCGAACTCGACCGCGCCCGATCTGCCTGCGCGAGCTCGCGCCGGTCGCCAAGCTGATCGAGGTCGGCATCGTCGTGGTGGCTAACCCGACCGTCGGCCCGACAAGCATCAAGGACCTGATCGCGCGCTCGAAGGCGCAGCCGGAGGGCCTGAGCTACGGCTCGACCGGCGTCCATACCGGCCAGCACATCACCATGGAGCTTCTCGAAGAAGACGACCGGCGCGAACCTCACCCACATTCCCTACCGCGGCAGCGCGCCGGCGGTGGTCGACGTGCTGGCCGGACAGATCCCGCTGGCGGCGGTCGACATCACGTCGGCCTATCCGCATGTCGCCGCTGGTCGCCTGCGCGCGCTCGGCATGGGCGAGACAAGCGCTCTGGCCGCCGCGCCGGAAATCCCGACCATTGCCGAAGAGGGCGTGCCGGGCTTCAGGCGCGCCGGCGGCTTCATCGGCCTGTTCGCGCCGGCCGGTACGCCGCCTGCGGTGGTCAAGAAGATTTCCGCTGAGGTCGCCGAGATCCTGAAGACGCCCGCCGTGCAGGCCAATGTGAAGACATTGACCGCGACCGTGAACTATGAGGACGACGCCACCTTCGCGAGCAACCTGGCAGCCAGATCGGCGCGCTGGAAGGTCGTGATCAGGACCTGTTCCAGATAGCCGTTTTCTTCGCCTAGAGCATGATCCCGGCAAGTGCGGAGCCGGTTTTCGGAAAAAGATCATGCTCAAACAAGAAAGCTGGACCATGATCCCGGTTCAACGAGTCGGATCATGGTCTAAGACCGCTTGCCGCCAATTTACCGCGAGACGGGAGAGAACGCGAATGCCGCTGATGAGCGGGGGTGATGCCGTCGTCCGATCAATCCTCGGACACGGCGTCATCGACGATCTATTGCCTGCCCGGCGTGCAGAGCGATCATCTGTTCAACGCCATGTTCGATGCCGGCGATGCGCTCACGGTCGATGCATACGCGGCACGAGCAGGGCGCCGCCTATATGGCGCTCGGTGCCGCGCTCGCGACCGGGCAAGCCCGCGGTCTATTCGGTGGTGCCGGGCCCGGGCTTCCTCAACAGCACCGCGGCGCTCGCCACGGCGCTATTCGACCGGCGCGCAGCGTGCTGGCGCTGATCGGCCAGATCCCGAGCCGCGCGATCGGCAAGGGCCATGGCCTGCTGCACGAGATCCCGACCAGATCGGCATCCTGCGCACGCTCACCAAATGGGCCGACCGCGTCGACCAAGCCCGCAGGATGCGCCGGCGCTGGTCGGCAGCGCGTTCCGCGAGCTCAGCGATCCGGGCGGCCGCGGCCGGTCGGGCTCGAGGTGCCGCCCGACATGCTGGCCGCCACGCGCCGAGGTCGAACTGCATGCCGCCGCTGCGCGCCTGAGCCGGAGCCGCCGCTCGACGAGGACGCCGATCGCGCGCGCCGCCGAGCTGCTGGCCAAGGCCGAGCGCCCGGTGATCTTCGTCGGCGGCGGCGCCAACGAGGCGGCCGCTGAGGTGCGCGCGCTGGCCGAGCGGCTCACCGCGCCGGTCGTCGCCTATCGCCGCGGCAAGGGCGTGCTCGACGAGCGCCATCCGCTCAGCCACGCGCTGCCGGGCGGGCACGCGCTCTGGGCGCAACGCCGATGTGGTGCTGGCGGTCGGCACGCGCCTGCAGCTGCCGATCTCGGCGCTGGGGCGTCGACGACAAGCTCAACATCATCAAGGTCGACATCGACCGCGAGCCGAGATGGATCGGCTGCGCAAGCCCGAGATCGGCCTCGTCGGCGATGCGCGCCGCGGTGCTCGCGGCGCCTCACCGAGCATCTTGCGCCAAGCTGCCGCCGATGCGGCCGGATCGCGTCGCGCGCGAGCCGCGCGCGTCAAGGAGACGCGTCGCCGCCGATCTCTGCGGTGCTCGCGCCGCAGCTCGGCTATCTGCAGCGCGATCCGCGACGTGCTGCCGGACAACGGCGTCGTCATCGATGAGCTCACGCAAGTCGGCTATGCGGCGCGCAACGCCTACGAGGCGCGCGCGCCGCGCACCTACATCTCGTCCGGCTACCAGGGCACGCTCGGCTGGGGCGTCGCCACCGCGCTCGGCGCCAAGCACGCGCTCGGCGACGTGCCGGTGATCGCGATCTCGCGGCGACGGCGGCTTCATGTTCAACGTGCAGGAGCTCGCGACCGCGGTGCGCCATCGCATCCCGCGTCGTGGTCGTCATCTTCAACGACGGCGCCTACGGCAACGTGCGCAACATGCAGAAGCGACCTGCACGGCAACCGCGCTGATCGGCTCCGACCTCGCCAATCCGGACTTCGTCAGGCTGGCCGAAAGCTTCGGCATCGCCGGCCACCGCGTCACCGGCCCGGAGGCGCTGCGGCAGCGCGCTCGAGAAGGCCTCGGCAGCGAACGAGCCGGCGCTGATCGAGGTACCCTGCGGCGACATGCCGAGCCCCTGGCAGTTCATCGAATTGCCTAAAGTGCGAGGCATATGAGCGCGGCTGTCAATCAGGGCGTCTCATGGTAGTTCGATTGCTTCGCATGACCGTGATCGGGGTCGGAATCCTGCTTGTCGCTGTTGGCGGTGCTCGCCGCGGGCTCGATCGTCGGCGCGCGCAGGATTGCGCAGGCCCATCCGCCCGCCGGCCGGTTCGTGGAGGTCGGCGGCGCGCGGCTGCATGTGGTCGATATCGACGAGCGCGCGCGAGCCCGCCGACGACGATCCGCCGGTGGTGCTGCTGCATGGCGCGAGCGGCAATCTCGAGGACATGCGGCTTGCGCTCGCCGACCGGCTCAAGCAGCACCATCGCGTCATCTTGCTCGATCGGCCCGGCCATGGCTGGAGCGAGCGCGAGGCGGACGATGCGTCGCCGGCGCGCCAGGCCGCCATGGTGGCGCGAGGCGCTGGAGCGGCTCGATATCGGGCGCGCCATCGTGGTGGCGCACTCGTTTGCCGGATCGGTCGCGACCGCGCTGGCGCTCGAGGATCCCGGGCGGGTCGCCGGTCTCGTGCTGATCGCGCCGGTGCTCTATCCGTGGTCGACGGGCATCGCCTGGTACTACAGCCTCGCGGCGACGCCGATTGTTGGGCCGCTGTTCGCGCATACGCTGGTCGCTGCCGGTCGGCTCGCTGCTGATGCAACCGGTCGCCCGCACCGTGTTCGCGCCGCAGGAGGCGCCTGCCGACTATGCCGAGCGCGCCGCCATTGCGCTGGTGCTGCGGCCGCAGACTTTTCTCGCCAATGCGCGCGATGTCGCCGGCCTCAATGCGTTTGTGACGCGCCAGGCGCCACGCTACGCCAGCATCAAGGCGCCGACGGTGATCATCACCGGCGATCGCGATACAGTCGTGTCACCCGACATCCATGCGCGGCGTTCGCTGCGAAGGCTGCCGCAGAGCAAGCTCGTCGTGCTCGAAGGCGTCGGCCACATGCCGCATCACGTGGCGTCCGATCGCGCGTGGTGGCAGCAATCGACGAGTTGGCAACAGAGGCGACGTTAGCCCGCGCGCTGACGTGATTGTCACAAGCTCGGGGAAGCAATCTGACCGTCTGTCATCCCGCCCGAGGAAGCGTCTACGATTCTTGACCCATTTTCGAGTGAAATAGAAGGCGGCCGCAGCACCGCTCAAGGCGATGCTGGGGAGCAACCAGTCCTGCCACCAGCTAAGAGTCACGATCGTCCGAAAACCTGGAAGAAGAAACCGAGACCCATGCAGATACAGGAAGTACGCGTCACCAGCGCCACGAACTACAGCCAGCAATTGACGCCATTCTCTAATCTTCAATCTCGTCAAATTAATCCCCGGCGCGTCTCTGCCCGACAAACGCAATGCGCAGCATGTTGGTGGCGCCCGGCGTACCGGAAGTGGCACGCCCGCCACGATGATCACGCGCTGCAGCCGGCGCGCGCGGAAGTTGTCGCGAAGGCAAGCCGGCAAGCGCGCGCCACCATGTCGTCGAGGTCGCGCGCGTCCTCGGCGACGATGCAGTGCACGCCCCAGACCAGCGACAGCCGGCGCGCGGTCGCGAGGTTGGGCGAGATCGCGACGATCGGCGATCTCGGCCGCTCGCGCGCGACCCGCAAGCGCGGTCGAGCCCGAGCGAGGTCCAGCAGACGATCGCCGGAGAGGTCGAGCGTCTCGGCGATCTGGCGCGCCGCCGCCGCGATCGCGTCGGCGCCGGTCGCTTCCGGGCTCGGTGCGCTGCGCGTGCATGATGGTGCGGTAAGTCGGGTCGTTCTCGACCTCCTCGGCGATGCGGTTCATGGTCGCGACCGCCTCGACCGGAAATTGCCCGGCGGCGGATTCAGCCGACAGCATCACGGCGTCGGCGCCCTCGAAGATCGCGGTCGCGACGTCGGAGACCTCGGCGCGCGTCGGCACCGGGCTGGTGATCATCGATCTCGAGCATCTGCGTCGCGACCACCACCGGCTTGCCGGCGCGCGCGCGGCGCGCGTCATCTGCTTCTGGATGCCCGGCACCTTCTCGAGCGGCATCTCGACGCCGAGATCGCCGCGCGCCACCATCAGCGCGTCGGTGAAGTCGATGATGTCGCCGAGCCGCGCCACCGCCTGCGGCTTCTCGATCTTGGCCATCACGCGGCGCGCGGCCGCGCGTGATCTTCTTGGCCTCGGCGATGTCCTCGGGCCGCTGGATGAAGGACAGCGCCGACCCAGTCGATGCCGGCATCGAGCGCGGCTTCGAGATCGGAGCGATCCTTGTCGGTCGAGCGCCGAGAACCGCATCGTCGTGTCGCGGCAGGCTCACGCCCTTGCGGTCCGACAGCTTGCCGCCGACCTCGACGCGCGTGACCATGCGCTGCGTCGCCGACGTCTCGGTCGCGGTCGAGCCGCACCTTGCCGTCGTCGAGCAGCAGCGTGTGGCCGGGCTCGAGCGCCGCGAGGATTTCCGGATGCGGCAGGTGCACGCGCGTCGCGTCGCCCGGCAGCCTTGTCGTCGTCGAGCACGAAGTGTCGCGCCTTTGCGAGCATCGACCGGACCGCCTGGCAAAGCGCCGATCGCGCAGCTTCGGTCCCTGCAGGTCGACCAGGATGCCGATCGGCCGGCCGTACTCCTGAACTCGACCGCGCGGATCGCTGCCACGCAGCTCGCGCATGCGATCATGCGAGGTGTGGCTCATGTTGATGCGGAACACGTCGGCGCCGGCCTCGAAACAGGTCGCGCGATCATGGCGCTGGTCGGACGACGCCGGTCCGAGCGTCGCGACGATCTTGGTCCGGCGCAGGCGTCGCATCAGTTCGTGCTTCGGCGGTGCTGGCGACTGGTGGCGCCCTGGCGAGCGGCGGCGGGATCGACCGGAGCGCGCGACTGCAGCGGCTGCTGCGGCGCCTGCTTCGGCGGATTCGGTGAGCTGCACCGTCCAGGACGCGCTGCTCGCCGGTATCGACCTCGAAGAAGCCGGTCCGGTCAAAGCCGCGCGCGAGGCAGTCCTCGGTGCCGCGGATGGTGAATTCCTTGTCGCGCGTGCACATGTAGGCCTGTCCGGACCATTCGCCGCCGCGGTCGTAGTCGACCGCGTAGATGTAGTAGAACCGCGCGACGAGTGGCCCTCGCAGCAACGTCTCGCAGGTGCGCGGCGGCAGGTTCCACCAGCCCTCGGTGGTCCAGCCGTCGCTGCTCCTTGTAGCCGAGCGCGATGCCGACGCGGCTGCGCGGTGTTGTTGCACAGGCGGAAATCGGCGGCGGCGGGCCGCGGCGCGAGCAGATCGCGCCGGCCAGCGCGCAGCCCAAGAACGCGCGAGCGCGGGCGCCAGAGCCGCGGGCGCCAGAGCGGGCGCCGGTCAGGCGGCAGCACGGAACCTGGTGCAAGCTCATCGTGGTCGGTCGGTCCTTCATCGTTCCCGGGGGCCGGATTTCACGCAGGCGGTTAGGGGCTGTCAACCTCAACTATCAACCAGGATAGCCGGAAATCGTTCACGTTGGTATAGGTCGGACCCGGGCTTCAAAAGGTTATCAAGGCTGGCGAAGGAATTCGGTCGAATTGTTGTCACAAAGGTAGGTGGCGGCATCGAGGCCGAGCTCGCGGGCGCGTTGGAGGGTTGTGTGGTCCACATAGGCCCCGGCGGGATCGTCAGGGCTGCCCGACGCCGCCGTCAGTGCCATCGGTAGTCGCCTGCCAGGCCCGCAATGCCGGCTTCATCGCCGTCAAGCGCCAGAGCGAGTGCCAGCGCGGTATTCCTGATTCGGGCCGCCGCGGCCCATTGCCGCGCACCGTGACAGTCAGCTCGCCGCCCGACAGGATCACGGCGCGGCGGCCCTGTGCCTTCGAGGTCGCGGGCGATGCGGGCGTGCTCGGCAGCGACAATCGCGCGCCTCGCCCTCGAGCGCAGTGCCGAGCACGACGCAATCATAGCCTGCTGCGCGCACCACAGCATCGACACTGCTGGAAAACGTCCGCGGGTCGCGCAGCAAGCACGAACGAGGTGTTGGCAAACGGCGGATCGCCCGGCTTGGGCGATTGTTATGCCGGCTCGTCGAGGCGCGCGGGTGACCGCGGCCGGCACGGCGAGGCCATGACGCGCGAGGATCGCGCGCGCGTCCGCGAGCGTCGGTCGGATCCGGGGACTGTCGGCCCCGAGCCGATCACCAGCCGGATCGTCACCGGCACGTCCGAGATTGCGATGGTGGTGAGCCGCGCCGCGGCTGCGCGCGCGCAGCCAGGCGGCCGCCCTTGATGCGCGAGAGATGCTTGCGCACGGTGTTGATCTCGGTGATCGATGCGCCGCAGGCAAGCAGCGATTTGGTCAGCGCCTGTTTCTCTGCAAGCGAGGGCTCGCCGGTCGGTGTGCGATCCAGTTGGCCGAGGCGCCGCCGGAGATGAGCGCGAGCACGAGATCGTCGGGGCCAGGCGGTGTCGGCAAGTGCAAGCGTTTCCAGAGTTGCGGCAATCCCGGTCGCGTCGGGGACAGGATGGCCGGCTTCAACTATACGAATGAGCCGTGTTGCACGCGCTAGCCATGGCGCTGACGGCAAGACCCCGGCGATGCGGCCCGGCGGCACGCCGATGTCATCGAGGTAATGGCGCTCGGCGACCTCGGCCATCGAACCCGCGGCCTTGCCGGCGGCCAGAACGATGATCCGTCCGGAGGCTGGCGGCGCAGGCAGGATGTGCCGGCGGGCATGACGGATGGACGCTGCCGCGACGGCGGTGTCGCCGGGCGACGATCGAGGTGAAGCGCGGAGGACTGCATCAGGCGTCGTCCCTTATCGTCGGGGACGTGGCACGACCGATCCAGGGGAGATCATCCTGTCACGCGCTGATCTCGCACTCCGACGATAGACATGGTGCATGATGGCGCCATCATGAAGCGCGCACCTCAGATCACCATCGGACCCGACCTTGCAGCGCCGGGCGCAGGCCAAAGGCCGCTGGAGCTCGGCATTTCGTTTGCCGAGTACATCCGTCGACCCGTTGCGCGGCGATCTTGGCGAGCCGCAAGCCCAAGCCGAGACATTTCGGCCGTGTCAGGTCTCGCTGACGAAGGTCCGCCAACGAGATGTCGCCACGGGCGACAAGGATGGGCTCGAATCCCGGCGAGGGGCAGTGCTGGCAAAATTACTTGAAGCGAGGAAAACCAGGGTTGCGAAAGTCCCGCCAGGACCCGCACCGTGAAGTGGAAGCCGACGTTGAGTATATTTTGTCGATCCTCGGTGCGGTTTTGCCTCGGAATGAGGTGCCTGCGGATCGCAACAATGCACGGGCTAAGTCGATCTTGAAGGGCAGCAACGATCACGTCACTACCGATCATGTACGTAGTCGGACGTGGTTGCCTGCTGAACAGCCGCGCTATCACCACCAAGCAGGAGAACGCTCTGGGACGGGATCCGTCGCGAGACGCGTCACGATTGCACCGGTTATGGCGGCCGACCTGAAACGGCTTAGGCCATCGGCGAGGCGTTCTCCGACCAGACCTTTTCTATCGTTGATCGCACCAGCTTTGTTATTATCGAGCGGCTTGGCGCTTACCCAGGTCGCAAGCTTCGACGATGACTTCGCGATCTATCGGTATGGTCGAAATCGCGACCGAGCGTTTGAGGTATTGCGCTAGCAAATTGGCTTTGTGCGAAATAGCCGCAGTTGTAGCTGGTTCCAATCTAAACTAGGCTATTTGGCGGCGCCTGTCGGCCGTAGTGCCGGCGAACACTCCGCAATGCTGCAGCAGGCCGCGGGGCAATAACAATCCACACTAAACAATTCGCATTGGGATGAACGACGAGGAGGCAACGCATGCCGGCAGTTGCATTCACGATCAACAGCAAGGCGGTCACCGTCGAGGCTGAGCCCGACACGCCGCTGCTGTGGGTGGTGCGCGAGCACCTGAAGCTCACCGGCACCAAGTTCGGCTGCGGCTCGGGTCTGTGCGGCGCCTGCACGGTCCATATCGACGGCAAAGCGGTGCGCTCCTGCCAGATCGCCATGTCGCGCAGGTCGAGGGCAAGAAGGTCACCACCATCGAGGGCCTGTCGCCGACCAGCAGCCATCCGCTGCAGAAGGCCTGGATCGCCGAGCAGGTGCCGCAATGCGGCTACTGCCAGTCCGGCCAGATCATGCAGGCGGCCGAGCTGCTGGCGAAGAACAAGCAGCCGACGCGCGAGCAGATCGTCGCCCACATGGACGGCAACATCTGCCGCTGCGGCACCTATCCGCGCATCGTGCGCGCCATCGAGCGCGCGCGCACGGGAGGGCTGAGCCATGAACACGCCGATCAAGCACGGCACGCTCGAACCGCCGTCAGCCGCCGCAGCTTCGTCAAAGGCGCGGCCGGACTGACGCTTCGCGTTCACGCTCGGCGGCGCGCTGCTCGGGCCGCGCGTCTGAGGCGTTCGCCGCCGAGGGCGCCAAGCTCAACGCCTGGGTGACCATCGGCACCGACAACACGATCACCATTCTCTGCCCGACCTCCGAGATGGGGCAGGGCGTGCTGACCGTCGCTGCCGCTCATTCTCGCGGAAGAGCTCGACGCCGACTGGTCGAAGGTGAAATGCGAGTTCGCGCCGGGCAATCCGAAGCTCTACGGCGGCGTGCACAAGATGTTCCCCGGCGCGCAGGTCACGCTCGCGAGCGTCTCGGTGCCGGCCTATTTCATGCCGCTGCGGCTGGCGGGCGCGCAGGCGCGCAAGGTGCTGCTCGACAACGTCGCGGCGAGCTGGAAGGTGCCGGTCGCCGAGCTGACGCACCGAGCCGCAGCACATCGTGATCCACAAAAGTCCAAGCGGCGCATCTCCTACGGCGACGTCGCGAAGTTCGCGAACGGTGCCGGCCGAGCTGCCGAAGATCAGCCGAGGCCGACCTCAAGAAGCCGGCGCAGTTCCGGCTGATCGGCCGCAAGGACATCAGGCCGCGTCGACGTGCCGTCAAGGTCAACGGCACGGCCACGCTACGGCATCGACGTGCAGGTGCCGGGCATGGTCTACGCCACGGTGCTGCAAGACGCCGATGGACGGCGCCAAGGCTGAGGATCGTCAACACCGACGAGGTGATGAAGATCAAGGGCGTGACGCAAGCGTCATTCCGCTGCCGTTCGGAGTGGCCGTGGTCGGCGACACCGTCGAGGCGACGCGCGCCGGGCGCAATGCGCTCAAGGTCGACTGGAACACGTCGGCAGCCAAGGCCGCGCCATTCGATTCCGAAAAGGCGAAGGAGCGAATACGCCCAGCAAGGGCAAGGATCCCGAACGTCGAGGCCAAGGAATGGTACAAGGTCGGTGACGCCGACAAGGCGCTCGCCGGCGCCGCCAAGGTGCTGGAAGCGGACCTACTGGTCCGAGCACACCTACCACGCCCAGATGGAGCCGATGAACGCCGTCGCCAAGGTCTCCGACGACGGCCAGTCGGCGGAGATCTGGGTCGGCACGCAGGTGCAGCCGCTCGCCGCGCGCGGTGGTCGCCGGCGTGCTGAAGACCACGCCGGACAAGATCAAGATCAATCTGCAGCTGCTGGGCGGCGGCTTCGGCCGGCGCATCTGGCCGGACGCGCCGGTGCAGGCGGCGGTGATCGCCAACATCGTCAAGAAGCCGGTGAAGCTCATCCTCACCCGCGAGGATGACATCGCCGCCGCGCGGCCGCGGCCGATGACGCATCACGTGCTCAAGGCCGGGCTCGACGACAAGAGCAACCTGGTCGGCTGGCATCATCGGCATCGTGGCCGAGAACGTCGATGCGGTTGCCGCGCCGCCGCGCTTCGCGGCGACCGGCGGCAAGGACATCATCGGCTGGCGGGGCATGGAGCAGGAGTTCTACACCATCCCCAACATCAGGGCCGAAGCGGTGCGCGAGCATGCGCGGCATGCGCGTGCATGCCTGGCGCGGCATCGGTGCGGGCTACAACAAGTTCGCCAGCGAGTCGTTCGTTGACGAGATGGCGGCTGCGCGAGGCGTCGATCCGCTCGCGCATGCGCCTCGAGCTGACGCAAGAACCATCCGCGCGCCAGCGCTGTCATCAAGGCGGTGGCCGAGATGGCGGACTGGAAGCGCAAGCGGCCGGGCCGCGGTCTCGGGCATCGCGTTTGCCGACTATCACGACACGCTTGTCAGCCGGCGTCGCCGAGGTGTCGGTCGGATCACGGCGACCGGCAAGATCAAGGTGCACAACTATTGGATCGCGGTCGATCCCGGCCTCGTCATCCAGCCGGACAACGCTGCACGCCCAGCTCGAAAGCGCCGTCGATCTACGGCCTGAGCGGTGCGCTGTCGGAGGAGCTGACCGTCAAGGATGGCGCCGTGCAGCAGTCGAATTTCGGCGACTATCACGTGCTGCGGATGAGCGATGTGCCGGAGATCCACACCGAGCATCCTCGCGACCAACAACCCGCCGACCGGGATGGGCGAGATCGGGCATGCCGTGCGTTGCGCCCGGCGATCGGCAACGCCGTGTTCCAGCTCACCGGCAAGCGGCTGCGCCACCTGCCGATGTCCTCCGCGCGCGTGAAGACGGCGCTGGCGTAGCGCAGACTTCAACCAGTCAGGGCCCGCCGCGTCCCGCCGGGGTGTGGCGGGCTTCTTCATGGCTGGCAGGCAGCGCGTCGCGCGAGCTATCTTGAGGGCCGACCCCATTGCGGAGACATAACGCGGAGAACCGGCCATGGACGACAAGACCCGCACCGAGCTCGAAGCCGCCGCCTTCCGGCGCCTGCTCGAGCATCTGCGCACGCGCACCGACGTGCAGAACATCGACATGATGAATCTCGCCGGCTTCTGCCGCAACTGCCTGTCGAACTGGATGAAGGAGGCCGCCGACGCCAAGGGCGTGCCGATGACCAAGGACGCAGAGCCGCGAGGCGGTCTACGGCATGCCGTTCGAGGAGTGGAAGGCGAAGCACCAGAAGGAGGCTCGCCGCGGCAGAAGCTCGCGCACGTTTGAAAAAGCAAGCCATAAACACTGACTGTCCACCGGTCGCCGTGCCACCGCTGTGGATGACGGCGGCTGCGGCCTTGACCCTGAGCGCCCGACTCCGAATCCTGCTTGCGCGGATGCGCGATGTTGCGTGAACGGAAGGAGTGACCGATGGCCACCGCTGGGACTTCTGAGACCGCTGTCAATGGCAGCCGGGACGAAGCAGGCGACCGCGCTTTGCGCAGGATCACCTGAAGGCCTTCGTCGAGCGGATCGAGCGGCTGGAGGAGGAGAAGAAGGCGCATCGCCGACGACATCCGGGACGTCTATGCGCGAAGCCAAAGGCGACCGGCTTCGACGTGAAGGCGCTGCGTACGATCGTGCGGCATGCGCAAGCAGGACGTCGACGAGCGCAAGGAGCAGGAGGCGCTGATCGAGACCTATCTGCATGCGCTCGGCATGCTGAATTGAGTGCGCCGGCTTCTGAAGACTGTGAACCGCTGTCGTCCGCTTCATTGCAGTGGCAGGGACCCACACGCCGCGGCTAGCGCGACGCGTCAGGCTCAGCGACAATCGCGAATCTTGATGGCTTACTGGATCGCCAGCTGCGGCGGGGACGACGGCTGGCCGGGTTCCCACCAAGGCACGTTGAGCATCGCTGGCCTTTCGCATACGCGGCGTAACGAGCGGATTTGAGAGGCGACTCAAGCTCGAGCCATCTGACGCTACAATGCGCCGCCACGAATAAGAACCCGCTTGCGGCGTCGTTTGTTCAAATCGCTGATTGAGCTTGTCGTCGTCGCTACGCCGATCAGCGCAACGCGGCGGTGCGGCGGCTGAACGTCACGGTCGAGACGAACACGACCGCGGTTCCGGCAAATCGCTGAGTCGACATGCCGAGATGCGGATCAGTTCGCAGAATGTCATCATCACCGATGACGACGGCTTCTGCAGATAGGGGCTGAGCGTGCGGAAGTCGGTCGTGCCGAGGAGCGAGGTGCTCATGAAGGCACCCGCGCTCGGTGCCACGATCATGGCGCGCATCCACGGATCGTTGAACTGCTGACCGGCCTTGGCCTGGGCCAGCGCGGCTGCAAGTGTCTGCGCGGTTGTCGATGGCCGGAGCGGTCGCCGTCGTGCCGGCTGGGCTCAGCGCCGCGCTTGACGGCGACCGTGGTGTCGCGCTGGGGCGTCGGGCAGCCTGGGCCGTCCGCGCCGGCGATGGCGTGCTGTAGTCGGCGCGCTGCCGGCCACGGGCCGCGCCGGGGTCGCCGGATGCGCTGCGGGCGCGTAGGGCAGAGCGCTGCCGGTCGCGGCGCGATCCGGCGCCGGCCAGGGCGTGGCTGCCGGTCGGATCAGCGGTGGCAACGACGCGCCGCCGCCGATGCTGCGGCTGATTTGGCCGCGGCGCTCATCTGCGCGCTGATGTCAGGCGATGCCTGCCAGTAACCGCGCTCGCTAATCACGGCATTGGCCGAGCTGTCGCCGCCATTGACCAGGCCGGTGGCCCGGAGCGCGGGCGCAACTCGACCGGCCGCGACGACGTAGAGGCGAGGTCGAAGCTCGCTGCCGTGCTGCTGGGCTGGCGCGGGCGGTCTGACGCCGGCTGCGGCGGGCCGCAGCCGGCCGACTTGTCGTTGGTCTTGTCGCTGGTCTTGCCGCTGGTCTTTCGTTGGCTTTCGGAGCGGGCTTCTTGGCCTCGGCTGTGCGCGCAGCCGGCGCAGTCGCTGGCGCTGCGCGTCTCGGCATCCTCCTCTGTCCTCGCCGCCGTCCGAACAGCTTGGCGAAGGGAGTTGGGATGCGATGCGGGCCGAGGCCACCTTGGTGTCGGTCTTGCGCGATGCGACCGCGGTGATCGGCCCCTTCGGCCATCACCTTGGCGAGCTCGACTTCCGGCATCCGCGGCCAATGCCGCACGCTGCCGGTGTCGAGATGCACGAAATTCGATGACGGATAGAAGCCCACGCCGCCGCGCGAGGCGCGCAAGCCTGCTTCGCGCAGCTTCTCCAGCGGCACGCCCGGGATGTGAAGTCCATGGCCTTGCCCAGCATGTGCTGGCTGAACTTGGCCACGCCGCTCGAGCGGCGGCGCAGCATGGCGTTGGTGCCGGGCGAGCGGTAGCCGCAGACGATCGCGATCGGCTCGGTCGCCTCCACCTCGCGATGGACGTCCCAGATCAGATCGAACAGGTGAGGATCCATGCTGGTCGCCTGGTCCTCCCGCCAATCCCGCAGGACCTGATTGAGCTTCTTGAGCGCCTCGTCGTCGTAGCGCCCGTTCACCTTGTAAGGTGATGGTCACGCTTTTCGTTGGTGTGGGTATGGCGGAAGCGTGAGCGAGCGAGTATCGCCGTTGGCGGTCGCGTTCTGCAGACTTTGGGCAGCCGAGGAGGATCAACAGCGCGGCAAGACCGGCGCAACCGCCGAGGCGCAGAGAGCGATGATGGCCAATGATCTGCGCGCAGTTTTCAACGGCACGTGCGATCTCGCGTCAAAAGATGTGTTCACACGCCAGCCGCAACGGCCTGCGAGCCGTCGCACAACACTCGCTGTCCGCCTCGACGCTTGTCCCCACCGCGGCAAACATGAACACAGTCTTAATTGAGGGATGCGGTTAATGCGCCGTTAGGCGCGTTCGCCCCGTCCCCCGATACCTCATGGCTATACGGGGGACTATGGCGAAAAATGGCCTCGTCTGGAAGGGTGGTTAACGCGCACCACCCTTACCTGTGGACAAGGATTAACGCCCTGACTAACGCACCCGGCTCTGCGGGGCCGGACCGTGCTGCTGGCTAGTCCGAGTGCCGAACAGCTGACTCGAAGAAGCCGCCGACGCCGACTGCGGCGGCAGGTCGCGCAGTCCGTGGGCGCTTGTGTCGACGCGGAGGAGCTGCCGCTATCCTTCGGCCGCTCCTGCGCCATCTCGACCATGCCGCGCTCGCTCTTGATCGCCGACGATGCATGCGGCCGTCGTAGCCGTAGATGTCGCTGCGGATCTGCAGCTTGCCTTCGTCATCGACGAACGGCGGTCTGGTAGGTCAGGTTGACCGGGATGTGGGTCGGGAACTGGATGTCGACCTCGGCGTTGCCGTACATCCTCTTGATCCGCTCGGCGGTCCAGCCTTCGGTCGGGCGCACGAGGTTGAGCAGCACCTCGGCATATTTCGGCGGGTCCTGCACGCGCATGCAGCCATGGCTGTAGGCGCGCGCATCGTGCGCGAACAGGTGCTTGTCCGGCGTGTCGTGCTGATAGACCAGGAAGCGGTTGGGGAAGTTGAACCGCACGCGTCCGAGCGCATTGCCGTCGCCCGGCGGCTGGTAGATGTGGACCGTGCCGTCGCGGTTGTGCTCGATCTTGAGCCCCATGCGCGTCAGCACGGTCGGATCCTGCGCCAGCGCCGGCAGATACTCGTTGTTGATGATCGACGGCGGCACGTTCCAGGTCGGATTGACGGTGATGTATTTCATCGTCGCGGTGAGCAGCGGCGTCTGCAGGTTCGGCTTGCCGACCACGATGCGGGTCGGACCAGTGCAGCGTGGCCGTCCTTCACGACCCGCAGCGTGTAGTCCGGGATGTTGACGATCACGTGGGCCTTGCCGAGGTCGCGCGGCAGCCAGCGCCAGCGCTCCATGTTGGCGATGATCGTGTCGATCGATTCGCGCGGCGCGGCGGGCGACCCGTTGAGCAGCTTCACCGTGTTGGCGTCTGAGCATGCCGTCGTCGTTGACGCCGTTGCCGCTTCTGGAAGGTCTTCACGGCCGCGACCAGCATCGTTGTCGTAGCGCAGGTTGTCCTCGTCGCCCGGCACGTTGAGCCGCTTGCGCAGCAGCGGCATGCGCGGCGTCGTTCCGCCTGACCTTCACGCTCGGACCTTCCGGAATGCGCACGAACTTCTCGTCGTGCCGCCGCCGTTCGTGCCGCGCATGCTCGGCGAGCATGGCCTTGAGCCTGCGGTAGCCCGCATGCGGCGGGCTGAACTCGTCGAGCGCCTTCGCCACATCGCTCGCATCCGCGATCGTGGTCAGGACCACCGCCGGATCAGGCGGCTGCTGCGGCATCTCGATGTCCTTGCCGACGCGCGATTGCGGGAAACGCCCGGCCTGCAGATGGCGCGCAAAGGTGAGCACCGTCACCGTGAACTTGAGCTCGGCTTCGGCGAGCGCATCGGCGCCCACGGCGTCGAAGCTCGGGAGCCGGTAGTCGCTTGAGATCGAGGCCGTCGGCATCGGCCGACGTTGCAGGCGCTCGATCGCCGCGCTCGGCGCGCGCATTGACGACGCCCTGCTCGAACCACAGCGGCGCGAAATTGCGATTCTGATAGAAGGCCTCGACGACGCTGCGCTCCTTCCGGTTGGCGAAGATCTTGTCGACCTTGGCGGTCGAGCAGGTCGCGCATCTTTTCGGCGATCGGCGCGATCGGCCGGATCGAGGCGCTGCCAGCGGATCAGGCGCGCCGCTTCCGGGCATTGCCACCGCGCTGTCGCTCGGCGCTGCCTGGCTTGGAATAGCGCGCGGTCACGGTGCCGGTGAGCGCTGCTGTTGCTCGGTGGTGCCGGTCACGTCGGCAGCGGTGGGCGGCGGCAGGGTGGACTGCTCAGGCATCGGCATCTTGGCCTCGAGCAGATCAGGCTGCGCGTGCGCGGATGCGGCAAGCCGCCAGAACCAGGGTCAGTGCCGTGCCGGCCAGGATGCGGTCATAACCGATCGCCGCGCATTCGCAGTCTCCCAATGATTCGAGGACCCCGCATAGAGGCCCCATTCCGTGCCACTTCAGACCCGCTGTCTAGCCCTTTGACCTCAACCCGAAAATGCCCGTAAAGGCAACGGGATGGCCATCAAATTCGCCGCGTGTTGCGCCGATTTTGCGCGCGCTGTCACCCGGTTGACAACGGACTGTGGAGGACCACTTTCGGGCTCGGTCGCAAGCCCCAGGCTGTCGAGCTTGCGATAAAGGGTCGAACGGCCGATCTGCAGCCGCCGCGCGACTTCGGACATCTGTCCGCGATAATGAGCGATAGCAGAAGCGGATGACCTCGCCTTCGATCTCCTCCAGCGGCCGGATGTCGCCGGTGGCGTCGAGCAGCGCGAGCGTGGCGTAGAACGCGCGCCGGCAGTGCGGTCGGCCGTGGTGCAGATGCTACGCGAGCGCCAGGCGCGGCGAGCGCGGAGTGCATCGAGGGTCGATGCGACTCGAGGCTCGGCGCATCAAGATTTGGCGACTCAGCGCTCGGCGATGCGGCGCGCTGGCGGCAGCGGCTGCGCGCTGCGCGGCCTGCGCGATCTGCGGGAATTCGGCGACCCCGATCTCGTCTGCCGTCGGCCAATACCACCGCCCGGAACACCGCATTCTCGAGCTGGCGCACGTTGCCCGGCCAGCGATAGGCGGTGAGCAGCGCCAGCGCCTCGGCGCTGACCCGGTGATGCGCTTGCCTTCCTCGGCCGCAAAGCGGGCGAGGAAATGCCGCACCAGCTCCGGAATGTCCTCCGGCCGCTCGGCAAGCGGCGGCACGCGTGATCGGGAACACGTGCAGCCGGTAGAACAGGTCCTCGCGGAAGCGGCCGTGCCTTCACGTCGGCGATCAGGTCGCGGTTGGTGGCCGAGATGATGCCGCACGTCGACCTTGACCGGCTTGCGGGCGCCGACCGGCTCGACCTCGTTCTCCTGGATCGCGCGCAGGAGCTTCGACCTGCGCGGCCGGCGGCAGCTCGCCGACCTCGTCGAGGAACAGCGTGCCGCCCGATCGCCTCGACGAACTTGCCGGTATGGCGCTCGGTCGCGCCGGTGAAGGCGCCCTTCTCGTGGCCGAACAGGATCGACTCCACGAGGTTGTCGGGGATGGCGCCGCAATTGACCGCGACGAACGGCTTGGCGCGCCGCTCGCCGGAGCCGTGGATGGCGCGCGCGATCAGCTCCTTGCCGACGCCCGACTGGCCCTCGATCAGCACCGGAATGGCGGAGCCCGCGGCTTTCTCGCGCGGTGCGCAGCACTGCCTGCATGCGCGCGCTGCGCGTGATGATGTCGCTGAACGTGAGCGTGCCGGCGCGGCTGCGCTTGATGCGGGCGAGCTCGCCTTCGAGCGCGCGCGCGGCGAGCGCATTGCGCAGCGCTCACCTGCAGCCGCTCGGCGCCGACCGGCTTGACCACGAAGTCGGTCGCGCCCGCCGCGCATCGCGGTGACCACATTGTCGATGCCGCCATGCGCGGTCTGCACGATCACCGGGATGGCGAGCGCCGCCTCGCGCATCTTGGCGAGCACGCCGAGCCCGTCGAGATCGGGCATCACCAGATCGAGCACGACCGCATCGATGCGCGATCCGTCGGGGCCGGTGAGCAGCGCCGCCGCGGCGTCGCCGCCGTCGGCGCACGACCGCCTCGTAGCCCGCGCGCGCGACCATGTTTTCGAGGAGGCGGCGCTGCACGGGATCGTCGTCGACGATGAGAACGCGCTCAGGCATGACGGCAACTCCACGCAAACTGACGCAACAAAGGCGCTGTGCCGGGTTGGGGCGATGTTGGCGGAGGAGATTTAAGAGGGCGTTAAGGACTGCGCGGGCCTGGGCGTCAAATATTTGATTGCATTACCACTCTACCAGTTTGGTTGGTTTTGGTAAAAAAACCGACAACGCTCGATCCCTCCCGCGCTGTGGAGCGCGGGGACCGGGCGCTGGAACAGCGAGTTGGATTCGGCTACACGGCGAACTCCTGCGCTCAAGATTTCACAGGCTCGCGATTCCTGTGATCAAGATGAGTCAGAATGATTGTTTGGACGCTTAGGTATCAATTTTGCATTTATGTCTTTTTTGACCCGGAGCCCCAGCACGCTTTTTGTCTGTCGGGCACTGAGAGGCAGATTCAAACCTCCCGCGGCTACCATCCCGGCTGCCGAAGACGTCTTGGCGCCAAGCCCATCGGTTGCTTTGCGATTTGCCGATGAGGTAACTCTGCGCGGGACGGGAACCAGCAAAGCCCAAGCGCGTTGGGTTTGCCGCTCACATGCGTGAGCGCTGGCCGCGGCGAGGGCACCCGCAGGGTGCCCGGCGCTGCCAGAAAGGATCTTTCATGTCGCCAGACGGTCAGGGCGCGCGTGTTCGCAAAGTGCGCTTGTTACAACTACGCTTGTTGTCGGTGCAGAAGCTGGCCTGCGGCGGCCGCCGCCGGAAGCGGGCGCAGGTGCTGCCGGATGGTCATCAATCTGATTGCCGGTGTCAAAATGCCGTTCCCGCAAAACCTGCGCAGCAACCAGGCGCGGACCGAGCTGGTCCAGCTCGACACCAATGGCGCAACGGTTGCCTGCCTGCGTCTCGATGACAAAATCCAGATGGTGCTACGAGCATATAGCGCCTGTCGGCGCCCGCGCAGAAATGCTGCGCATCCGCGGCGAGGCCGGTGACGGGCCTCGTGGTCGGCAACCTCTATCACCCCCGTCGACGACTTTGATCTTGACGGCTCGGTCGACATTGGCGGCTACCACGCGGCTCGACGGTCTGCCGCGTGCTCCGCTCGGAGTGGTGGCACAGTTTTTCCACCGCGGTACCACTCGCGGCGACCAATTCCGCGCCGACTATCAGAAGCTTTACGACGACGGCATCAGGCTGCGCTCAAGTATTTGGGCGAATAGCAATCCTTCAACGCTGGGCCCTGCCTCTACAGAAGGACGATCCGGGCCCTGTCACTGAGTACCGAAGCTCATTAGGAAGGGGATCCTCAATGATCGCTAAAGTCTCTTCTTTTCGCAAGCATGTTGCTGGCGTTTTAGTTGGCGTTGCGCTCGCTCCCGCTAACGCGGCAGAGCGCGAACAAGTTCGGATCGTCGTCAATCTCGTGGCGGCGGTAAAGATGCCCTACCGAGAGCCTGAGCGGGAATCGCGCGAAGACCCAGCGGGTCTGGCTTGAGTTGAACGGCGCGACGGTTGCGTGCCTCCGGCTCGAGGCTCGCCGATGGTGCTTTGAGCACATTCCGCCTGCGGGTGCGCCGCCAGAAATGCTGCGCATCCGCAACGAGCGCCGCGCCAGGAGTGTATCGGTGGGGCAGCTCATCACTATGTCGATGACTTCGATCTCGCCGACGGCAATGATCGACGTGGGCAGCACCACGCGCATCGAGCCGCCCGAACGAGCGCCGGTCGCCAGCGTCATCCAGTTCTTGCCCCGCGCCACCAACCGCGGCGAGCAATTCCGCAGCGAGTACCAGAAAATGTATGACGAAGGGATCCAGATCGCGTTAAAGTATCTCGGCGGTGGCGGCGCCGCTCCGAGATACCGGGGCGCATGACGAAAGTTATCCGTCGTGCGCCCTCATCCAACGTGGCTGCCGCAAGGCTGACGCTCAACGTAGTGCGTACGCCCGTCAGGAAGGTGCGCACTGCGATGCCGACCACATGATTGATCCGCTCGTCGGTCGGCGGTCCACCGAAATTGAAGATTGGCGGCTTGAACATCGTTGACTGGCGGAATCGAGAAACTGCGCCGCCGCCACTTCGATGTCGGGATCGCCAGGAAGCCTCCGGCGACCTGGTCTTCAGATCAGCTGGCTGAGCCGGGCGATGCCGGTCGCGGGACCGGTCTCGTAAAATTGCTTGCCGATCGCCGGCATGCGCTCCGCGATGCTGATCACCGTGCGCAGCGGCGACTGCGCCTCGGGCCGGCACAGGAACCGCACAAGGCGCAGCCTAGTCGTGTCGGCACCGCTTCGATGGCGTGATCGTTGGAGTCGAGCGCAAACACCTGTTCGGCTTGGGCGCGGCACTCCTCCTCGGCGATCGCCTCGAACAGCGCTTCCTTGCTGTCGAAGTAGACATAGAGCGTGCCCTTGGAGACGCTGGCCTGCCGCGCGATCTCGCCCATGCTCGCCCCGTCGAAGCCCTGCGCCATGAACACGACGCGCGCGCCCTCCATGATCTGCCGCCGCTTGGCGCTATCCTGCCGCTCCATGGCGGCTGCGAGGTGAGTGCTAGACATTGTCTTCCTGCCCGTTTCTGCCGTTTTGCCACGGCGTTGTTCCGCAGTCGCATCACAAAATGGTGACCGAACCGTTCGGTCATTGACTTGGTGGAGTGAGCTGGTCTACAATTCAATAGCACAGTGACCGAACCGTTCGGTCATAAATGCTTATCAGGGCCTGCTGGGCTGGCGAAATGCAAGGGAATATCGCAGTGATGTACCGTGAAATCGATCGATCATCGATCCGTTGGTGGACGATCTGAGTGAGGAACGGCGGGTGGCAGGATTGGCCGCCAGAAACGAGTTCAGCCCGCTTCGAGGGTGAGCCCGCGATTTGTATCTGCCCGTCTCCGTGCAGACGCCGGAGGTAGAGGCCAATCATCGCTGTAGTATCTGATATTACCGTACACCCGACGTTCGCCCTTCTCGCGACCCAGCTCCTTTGGCGCGGCTCAGATGGACCGACAGCTCCCGACAATGATCGCGAAGCCCCGTGGTCGTGCCCGCAAGAAGGTCGCGCTGGTGCTCGGCTGCATTGCTTCGCGCTTGGCTCCGCCGGCTGGTACGGCAACTACTGGTGGACGACCGGCCGCTATCTCGTCTCGACCGACGACGCCTATGTGGGCGCCAAGAACGCGACGCTCGTCGGCCAAGATCACCGGCTATGTCGCCGACGTGCTGGTTGACGACAACGCGCACGTCGCGCGAGGGCGATGTCATCGCGCACATCGACGACGGCGACTACCAGCTCGCGGTGCAAGACCGCGCACGACAACATCGCCACCCAGCAGGCGACCGTCGATCGCATCGGCAAGCAGGTCACGGCCGCAGCAGGCCGCCGTCGACCAGGCGCAGGCGCAGCTCGCCTCCGCGCAAGGCCGGCGCGACGCGCGCCGAGCTCGAGCTCAAGCGCCAGCGCGACCTCGCGGCACGCAGCTATGCGAGCCAGCAGACGCTCGAGCAGGCGCAGGCCAACCGCGACCAGGCGGCTGCCGCCGTGCAGTCCGGGCAGGCAGCGGTCGAAGCGGCGCAAGCCCAGACTCGACGTGCTGAAGGCGCAGCAGGTCGAAGCGCTCCGCACGCTTGATCAATTCAAGACCGCGCTCGCCAAGGCCGAGCGCGATCTGTCGTTCACCGTGGTCCGCGCGCCGTTCGACGGCGTGATCGGCAACCGCGCCATGCAGGTCGGCGATCTGGTGCAGCCCGGCGCAGCGGCTCGCGAGCCTGGTGCCGCTCGATGCGGTCTATGTCGACGCGAACTTCAAGGAGACGCAGCTCGCGGATCTGCATCCGGGCCAGCCGGTCGACGATCTCGGTCGACGCCTACTCGGCCGCAAGCTGCAAGGCCGTGTCGTCGAGCGTCGCGCCGGCGTCCGGCTCCGGTGTTCTCGCTGCTGCCGCCCGACAACGCCACCGGCAACTTCACCAAGATCGTCCAGCGCCTGCCGGTGCGCATCGCGGTGCCGGCCGAGGTGGCCGAGCAGGGCTGCTGCGCCCCGGCATGTCGGTGGTCGTCAGCGTCGACACCAAGCCGGGCGCTGTCGTCGCGAACAAGAGCAATGTGATGACCGCCGACAGCACGACCAAGCCGCGCCGCGTGCGTAGGCGCCGAACAGTCCGAGACGTGAGGTCCCAATGGCACGCAGCCGCAAATCCAACAGCCGACGGAGCAGACTTTATCGCCGCGCCGAGCGGACGCCGATCGGATCGAGCCGCGCCGGCTCGTCGCCTTCATCGCCATGGTCTTCGGCATGTTCATGGCGATCCTGGACATCCAGATCGTCTCCGGCCTCGCTGACCGAGATCCAGGCCGGCCTGTCCGCCAGCGCCAACGAGATCTCCTGGGTGCAGACCGCCTACCTGATCGCCGAGGTGGTGATGATCCCGCTGTCGGGCTTCCTGTCGCGCGCGCTGTCGACGCGCATGCTGTTCGCCATCTCGGCCGGCGGGCTTCACCGCCGCGAGCGCTGATGTGCGGCGCTGTCGACCTCGATCGACGAGATGATCGTCGTGGCGCGCGCATGCAGGGCTTCATCGGCGGCGCCATGATCCCGACCGTGTTCGCCACCGCCTTCATCGATCTTCCCGCGCTCGCGCATGGGCCATGGTCACGCCGCTGATCGGGCTGGTGGCGACGCTCGGCGCCGACCATCGGCCCGACGGTCGGCGGCTATCTCACCGACGCGCTGTCCTGGCACTGGCTGTTCTTCATCAACATCGTGCCGGGCATCGCGGTCACGATCGTGGCGCTCGCACTGATCGATTTCGACAAGCCGGACTTCGAGCTGTTCGAGCAATTTCGACTGGTGTCGGCTCATGCTGTCATGGCCGGCTTCCTCGGTGCGCTCGAGTACGTGCTCGGAGGAGGGCCCGCGCAACGACTGGTTCGGCGACGACACCGTCGCTGCTGCATGTGCGCTGGATCTCGGGTCTCTCGGCGGTCGCGTTCTTCGCGCGCGCGCTCACGGCGCAGCGACCCGATCGTCGACCTCAGCGCGTTCGCCGACCGCAATTTCGGCGCTCGGCAGCGCTGTTCTCGTTCGTGCTCGGGCATCGGGCTCTACGGCCTCACCTATCTCTATCCGCTCTATCTCGGCGCAGATGCGCGGCTACGACGCGCTGATGATCGGCGAGACCATGTTCGTCTCGGGCGTCGCCATGTTCCTGACCGCGCCGATCGCCGGCCGGCTGATGCGCAGGCGTCGACCCGCGCGTGCATGCTGATCGGCGGGCTTCCTGTTCTTCGCCGTCGGCACCTGGTGGATGACCTGGACCTGACCAAGGACTGGGACTTCTGGGAGCTGTTCTGGCCGCAGGTGTTCCGCGGCGTCGGCCTGATGATGGCGATGCATCCCGATCAACAACATCTCGCTCGGCACGCCTGCCGCCCGAGCGGGTGAAGAACGCCTCGGGCCTGTACAACCTGACGCGCAACCTCGGCGGCGCGGTCGGCCTCGCCGGTCTGACCACCATCCTCAACGACCGCACTGGACTCTGCACCTCGCGCGCCTGCACGAGGTCGGTCACCTGGTCGCGGCCAGCCGGCGCTGGAGACGCTCGAACAGCCTGACGCAGCGCTTCTCAGTGCCATACGGCAGCGACGCCAAGGCAGTATGGCGCTGAAGCAGCTCAACGCCTGACTCACGCACCAGCAGGGGGCGTCGTGATGGCGTTTGCCGACGTGTTCTTCCTGCTTGACGCTGCTCTTCGTCGGGCTTGCCGCGCTCGCCGTCGTCATGAAGAAGCCTGCTCAGGCCGCGTCGGCTGGCGGCCGTCGAGGTTTTGCTCTGTCGCGTGTCTCTTCGACGCCGTGCTGCGGCGGCGCACCATTTCGGGAATTATGACGTTGTGCCACGATCTCTCGATGCGAAGGCAAAGGCGCACTGGGTTGTTATCGCCGCGCAGTCTGCGATCAGGTCGGGGCAGAGGGAGTGGAACATGAGAACCGTCACACGATTGTCGATCCTTGCTTCGGGCGTCGTCCTGTCTGTAGGACTGAGCGCGGGCGCTTATGCGCAGCAGGCGCCGCAATCGCCCGACATGACGTTCTTTGTCACCAGCGCGCGGGTCCGGCAAGGGTGCCGATCTCGGCGGGCTCGAAGGCGCGGACCAGCGCTGTCAGACCCTGGCGCAGGGCGCCGGCGCCGGCTCCAAGACCTGGCGTGCGTATCTCAGCACGCAAGCAGCAGGCGGTGGCCAAGCCGTCAATGCGCGCGACCGCATCGGCAACGGCCCATGGGATGAACTTCAAGAAAGAGCCGTCGCGCAGAACGTCGACGACCTGCACAGCGCCAACAACAAGCTCGGCCCGCAGATATCGCTGACCGAGCGCGGCACTCGTCGTGGCGGGCGTCGGCTACACGCCCAACTATCACGACGTGCTCACCGGCTCGCAGCCCGACGGCACGCGCCTTCGCGGCGGGCGAGGATCGCACCTGCGGCAACTGGACCAAGAGCACACAGGGCGCCGCGATGCTCGGCCACATCGATCGCAAGGGCCTGCGCGATGACGAGCCGTCGAGAGTCCTGGAACGCGTCGCATCCCTCGCGCGGCTCGGAAGGCGGCTGCAGCCAGGCCGACCTGCGCTCGACCGGCGGCGCTGGCCTGTTCTACTGCTTTGCCGCGAACTGAGCGGTGCTAGCGGCGCAGCGCTCGCTGCGACGGCACATAACATGCAAGCCCCGGGTTATGCCCCGGGGCATCTCGTTGGTACCCACCCGTCAAATGCGGAGACGCGCTGTTGCAAAATTTTGAAGTGCCAATTGCATGTTTCATTCGATATCGCGGCGACCGATCTTTCGGTCGTACACACGGCACGCGCCAAAGCAGAAGAGAATTTGCTCGTCGGCTGTATGCTGCCGACCTGCGGCCGCAACCAGCGCCGATATCGGCAGGCAAAGCTGGGCTCTGGCCAGAGTTCTGTGATAAGAAGTCCTCGGGGACGTGCCGAGGCGGAATGATGCTCAGACACGATCGCCCGATCGGCAGCGTCCTCGTTCACGGAGGACAAGATCATGCGTTTCATTGCATGTGCCATTGTCGTCAGCACTGGCGTCGTCGGCCTGATCGGATCGGCCCTCGCCGTCGATATGACCGGTGTCGAAATCAAAGCGTTTCTGACGGGCAACACTACCTATCTGGAGACCACCGCGGCCTCGGCAAGCGGCAAGGCCGGCCAAGGGGTGATTTATTGGGGTGAGGACGGCAACGCTCTCTACAAAACGCCTGCCGGCGCTATGTTCCATGGCAAATGGGAGAGTCAAGGGCAACACCAACTGCACCGCCTTGGAAGGAGAGCCCGAGCACTGGGTGCGTCCGCTATGACAAGGTGGGAGATGTCGTCCACGGTCATCGACGCCGCCAGCGGTCAGACCCGCGCCAAGGTCGCCAAGAGCGCCAAAGGCAACGCCGAGAAGCTCGCGCCCTGACAGCGTTGCACGCGCGGCGTACCGTACACTGGAAGAAATTGCGTCCTTGCGTCGGGCGTGCTGATTGCTATGAGGCCAGGCTCACGCTGTCCCTCAGGCCATCATGCAAATCGCAAGCAACGGAACCTCCTCTTCACTGCCGCATCGACGGCAGCGGTGGCTCATGGGTGATGCTCGCCCATGGGCTCGCGACCGACCTGACGATGTGGGACGAGCTGACGGAGGCGCTCAAGGATCGCTACCGCGTGCTGCGCTATGACGCGCGCGGTCATGGCGGCTCGCCGGCGACCGAAGGCGACTACTCGCTCGACATGCTGGTCGCCGACGCGGTCGGCATTCTCGACGTGCTCGGCATCGCGCAATGCCATTTCGGCGGGCTCTCGATGGGCGGCATGGTGACGCTCGGCATGCTGCTCGATCATCCGACGCGGATCACGAGCGCTGTCATTGCCGATTCGCGTCACACCACGACGCCGGATTTCACCGCGGCCTGGCACGCGCGTGCCGGAGTGCGGCAAGGCGGCATTGAGGCGGTGGTCGCGTCAACGGTGCGCCGCTGGTCAGAGCGAAGGTCTGGCCGAACGCAATCCGGCGGTGATCACGCGCATGGAGACGATGATCCGCGGACACCTCGGATCTCGGCTATCGCGGCTGCGCCGCTGCACTCGCGCGGCTCAACTACGGCCATCGGCTCTGGCGAGATCGATCGTCCGGCGCTCCTCATCTGCGGCAGCGAGGATCATGGCGCGCCGCCTGAGAACACGCGGCAGATGCATGCCGCCATCAAGGGCTCGCGCTTCCTCGCGATCGAGCAGGCCGGGCACATCTCGAACATCGAGCACCCCGAGATCTTCAACGATGCGGTCGTGCGTTTCCTGGGCGATGTCGAGCGCGGCGATAGATCCGTCCGCCACATTATGAACGGCGCCGATCCTGCTTTTGACAGGCCTGCGGACAAGCTAAGCTCAGCTCTGAAGCGGCACCGGCCGAGGCGTCATGCACGCCGCGTGCAAAAAGTGTCGATACTGGGAGGAGCCAATGACCACGCAGCATCCGCTGTCGTACCTCGCGCTTGCCATCGCTGGCCGCCGTCATGAGCTTCACGACGACCGCCACACGCCGTCGAGCTTGATCCGGCGGCCGTTTCCGTTGTGACGCCTGAGCAGTTCAAGTGGCGGGACCCGACCGACCGGGTCGCCACCAATCAGGTCAATCTGCTATGGCGATCCGAACAAGGCCGGCGGCCTCTACATCTACATCAACAAGTTCAAGCCCGGCCGCTTCGGCAATCCGCACTATCATCCCGAACGACCGCTTCATCACCGTGATCGACGGCGCCTCATGGCATGGCACCGGCGCCGGTGGTGGACGTCGCGCACGCCCATCGGGTTCCGAAGGGAACGTTCATGATCGATCACGCCAACGAAGGTCCATTGGGGCGGCAACAAGGAGGAAGGCGGCTCCTACCTGATCGCCGGCATCGGCCCCGGCAGCAGTGTCGAGGTCCCGAAGAGCCAACGGCCCGTGGGCGGGCGGCGATCCTTCGGCCGCGACCGTCGTGCTTCCCGACCAGATTCCGTGGCGGGACCATGGCGCTTTTCGGCTTGCGAACCTGGCCGGCGATCCGGACAAGCGCGGCGGTCTTTGTGCAGATGCTGATGTTGCCTAAGGGCGGCGCCGGCTTCAGCCGCCCGCACGTTCATACGGTGCCGCTCTATACCACGGTGCTGTCAGGCACCTGGTGGGTCGGCACCGGCGACAAGTTCGATCCCGACAATCCTCACGGTCCCGATCAAGCCTGGCTCGTTTGTCACGCACTATGGCAATCGCGTGCGCATTGGGACGGTGCCAAGGATGAGGACGTGACGCTTCCTGATCCATCGGCGAAGGCCCGGTGACGACCGCGCGCGTGGAGGAGACGAGATAAGTCGTCGATCAGGCGCCGCAAATGCGAAGCCCCGGAGGAGGCCCCGGAGGCTTTGGTGTTGTTGTGCCCCACGCTCCGTTCATCCCGCGGAAGCGGGATCCAGCCTTTGAGATATGAACATCTGGCTTCTGGGTCCCCGCTTTCGCGGGGACGAACGGAGATTGTGGCTGCGTATGTATCCGCCTCACTGCGTAGCCTTGTTGAAATACTTCTGCAGATATTTCGGGTCCGGCGGCGGCTGGTCCTTCTGGATCGGCATCAGCATGGCCGTCGCCGTCGAGCAAGATAGAGCTTGTCGCCGATGGTGATCCAGCGATTGTCCTCGGTGCAGTTGTATTCCTCGTAGATCGGGTTGGTGACGCGGCGATAGAACCGGCTCACGGTCAGGGCCGCGTCAGCGCGATGATCGATGGTGGTGATCTCATCGCGCAGGATGTTGTGGTCGGCCTTGTCGAGATAGAGCTTCTCCTTCACGACCGTCTGGTTGTCCTGGTGCAGCGGGATGCCGCTCGAGATCGAACAGGCGCGGTCCCTGCGTGTAGCGGGTCTCGATCTCGAGCGTGTCGTAGACGCCGTCGTTGCTCGAGTGTCGGACCATTTGCCGATCGAGTAGCCGTCTGAGTTCCGCAGCTGCGTCGGCTTCGCCCTGCGGGAAATCGCGTCCGTCGGTGTAGATGCGGCGGAGCGGGCTCATCGACTCGGCCAGCATGTAGGTGGTCTTCGGCGATGGCGACCTCGATCGGTTCGTAGAGGATCATCACGCGCGGCATGCCGACCGGGCCGCAAATGCCCTTGATGTCGAAGAACGTGCCGGCGCGCGTGTTTGGCGAGGTTCGACTGATAGATCACGCCTGGTATTCGGGCGTAAGCGGCGCCTCCTGCCGCGGTCCGGGCGGCTTGCTCGGGGTCCCAGTGCGCCGACCGGGCTGCCGCGGCCCCACAGGCCGTCCCAGTCCTCCGGCATCTTCTTGGTGTCCTGTGCGCCTGCGACTTGCGCCCATGCACATCAACGCGGCCAGCATCGCTGCGCCGACGATCGAGCTTCGTTGCAGCATGTGTGTCCTCCTGTTCAGGTTTCGCGCGCAATCGTTCGAGCAGTCCTGCGCTCAACGGCTGATCTCGTTGCGCATCACCATTCCGCCTTTCATCACGAACTGCACTCGGCTCCATCACGTCGAGGTCCGCAAGCGGATTGCCAGGCACCGCGATGATATCGGCGAACTTGCCCTTCTCGATCGTGCCGATGTGGTTTTCCCAGTCGTAGTTCAGCATGCGGGCGGCGGGCAGATAGGCGGTCTGCAACGACTGCGCCGGGCTCAGGCCCCATTTCGCGTAGTAGTTGAACTGGCCGGCCTGCTTGCCGTGCGGGATCGACGACCGAGGTCGCGCCGCTGCCGAACACGATCGGAACGCCGGCCGCAACCGCCCGCCGCACCGCCTGCTCCAGGAGCTTCAGGCGCGAGTTCCTGCCGCCGGTTTCCCTGCAGATCGGCCTGCTCGAGCGCAACCAGATCGTCGACGGTCGGCACGAACGGGAGCTTCTTCTCCAGCATGACCTTGACGTCGGCGTCGTCGAGCTCCGAGCAGATGGTTGGGCGCGTCGACGCCGGCATTCGATGCAGCTGCGTCATGCCTTCGCCGCCGTAGGTGTGGCAGGCGACCTTGAGGCCGAGCCGGTGCGCCTCGTCCACGATCGCCTCGACCTCCTCGGGCGTCAGCGACGGGCTGTTGACCAGGGTCGCGTCCGGCTTCCACATGTGCTCGGTGCCGGCGAAGTCCTGCGTGGTGTAGATCTTGATGTAGTCGACGCCATGCAGCTTCGCCTCGCGCACGGCCGAGCGCGCGAGCCACGGCCCGTTGACGTTCTTGTTCTCGGTGATAGCCTGTCGTAGATGCGCACCGACTGATTGTCGGGATAGTAGTTGGTGGCGCGCGGATTGAGCGACTGGCCGACCACCTGCATGCGCGGGCCGCGCACGCTGCCGTTGTTGATCGCGTCGCGCAGGTCGACCGTGTAGAAGGAGCCCGCGCAGATCCATGTCGAGCACGGTGGTGAAGCCGACATCGAGATCGATCTGCGCGTTGGCCAGCGCGCCGCAAGGCGCGCGCCGCGAGGCTTGCGGCATTGCCGCCGGTGTTCGCATGCACATGCGCATCGATCATGCCGGAGCATCATGGTGGCGGCGCCGAGATCTCGATCACGCGCGCGCCTTCCGGAATCTGCCGTTGGCGCCGACGTCGGTGATACGGTCGCCTTTGATCAGCTGGCGGCGCCCAGTTGCTTCGCGCGGCATGCCGGCTTTCGCATCGAGACATCGAGCGCGGCTTGTCGCCGATCGGCCACACGGATCCTTCGGCGCGAAGTATTTGCCGTTGCCCTGAGCCGCTCGTACGGGCGAGCCTCGTGGCGGTGACCGTATGACTGCTGAGCCGGCCACCGAAGCGCCGAGTTACGAGCACGCCGAGGGCTAGGCGCTGGCGACGCGAGAGCTTGCCGGCGCATGGGAACCCTCCTTGACGATTGTGTCTGGCGACGCCCCGCACATCCTGCACCAATATCGTCGACGGGCGGGAGGCCGCTCGTGGTTGTTCCAGTAACAGTGGAGTGGTGGGGGAGATGCTGTATAGTCCGCGTAACCTGGCGGCCGGTTGCTCGCCGGGTTCGACTACAAAATTTCAAATATGGGAGGTTCCGTGCGATACAACATAAAAAAGGTTAGGGTCAGCGCTCTGATGTTTGTGAAGCGCGTTATCTCATTTCTTTGATTGAATTCTGATTGTTGTTATGTAAGACGATCAACCTGGGTTATCTAGGTTGGGCGAAGGACTATGAGTTCGACCTGTCTCTCATTTCTCTGATTTTGTGAAGAAGTGACTCCTCAAGGTATTGGAAAAGCGACATAAGTGGTGCTCAGCGATCTTGCCGGATCTGGTTCTGGTGTTTTTGACGAGAGAAGATAAGTTTGATCTTTAGCCAGTATAGTTGGTATTGGGTGAGAAGTTCTTATCAACATAGTCAGTTCATATTGTAACTGAGTTTGAAGATTAGCTGTATCAGCGATGATCAAACCTCCCAGAACCTAAGGTTGGTGATTACCTTTGCCATGTGGGAGAAGTCACAGAAGAAGTTTATTATATTATTTACCTAAGCTAACACTGTCAGCGAGCCTCAAACCTTTGTGATCTAAAGATTAAAAATCACCATACAGACATGGTGCAGAAGCCTCTAGTAATATTCCACCTTTGAAGCGGCAAGATTCACAGCATGAACCTTTACCATATACCTTTACTCTTCAGATATCAGCCTTATTTCTTCTGTCGACGTGCGATTACCTCAAACGATACCAGATTCATTAAAATACTAGGAGGACAAACATCTGTCAAGAAAAACACGATCTCTTTCTCTCTTTGTGTATTATCGTCTCAGTTCTTGATATCCGCCTCAGATCGAAGAGTGGAAAAAAGCCACTGTGAAGTTTGCGGCGATATTAGTGGCATGGTTATGGTTAAACTCAATTTTATTATGGCGCGTAATATTTCACCTGTGAAGCTCGGGCGAAACCATGATTAATCTCTGAAATCATCTTCAATAGCCTCATCCACCGCCCAGTATTGGGTTTGGGCAATCATGAGCATGGAGGGAGGTGTGTCTCTCAGGTGTGGGAAGAGAGGATGGAGAAGCCTATCTTCTCAACTGGGGTGACCTTAAAGATCTGTGAAGAGCAGCTGTGGCATGACCAGGAAGGAAGCTGGGAGGAGCAGGGTCTCTCATGAAGGTTCCGTGGGATCCTGAAGCCTGCCGATACCTGAAGCTAATCATGAAAAAAGAGACATCTTCCTGAATCAACCTACCAGCATTCCATATAAGTACCTCAAAAGTAAACAGAAATATGAAAAACTCATTATTTGATGAAAAGAATAAGACACTCACTGAGAAGTACCGGATGATCCCGATCTTCGAGAAGGCGGTCACCATCGCGGCGGCCACCAAGGGCATGAAGATCATGGTGGGCAGCGGCGTCGACGGCTCGACGCTTCCCGCATGGCACGCAGGCGCTCGAGATTCGTGGCGCTGGTCAAGCAGGCCGCACATGACGCCGGCCGCCGCCATTCAGGCCGCGACCGTCAACAATGCGGAGGTGCTTGGAATGGCGGAGCAGGTCGGCTCGCTCCAGAAGGGCAAGTTCGCCGACCTGGTCGCTGTGTCCGGCGATCCGCTCGCCGACATCACCGAGCTCACGCGCGTGAAGTTCGTGATGAAAGGCGGCAAGGTCATCCGCAACGAGCTGACGCTGAGCACGGTGGGCTCGCGTTAGTTCTCCGTGTCCCGGGCGACCCCGACTTGATCCGGGAGCAATACGTAGGGGAGGTGGAGAGAGAGCAGGTGAATATGTGTTGCTGTTCGCTGCTTTGTTGTTGCTGTTGGCGTAA
>ERZ1370068.9137-contig-7937_pt1 | contig 48126 bp, 57 predicted proteins | sample MGYA00561227_ERZ1370068 | MGnify/ENA primary metagenome ERZ1370068 (study PRJEB38410, sample SAMEA6850437) | metagenome | study: Metagenomic assessment of the ecological functions of the soil: analysis of the soil microbiota associated with the... | reverse complement strand
TACTTCCGTTCAGTTACGTATTGCTGGCCCACCACCGGCGCGCTCGCGATCGAGCGGGCCGGTGACATCGGTCCCGACGAGCGGCGAGCGCTGCGCACGCTCGCGGCGCATCTGGGCCTGGCCCTCGAGAATGCGCGGCTGGCCGCCCGCCAGCGGCAGCTTCGGCGACGAGCTGGCCGAACAGAGTGGCGGCCGCGACCGAGCGCGGTGATGGAGATCGACCGCCTCAAGTCAGGTTCGCGTCGCCCTCGCCTCCCACGAGCTGCGGACTCCGCTCACCGCGCTGCAGGGTTTCAGCGAGCTGCTGGCTACGCGGCGGTTCGCGCCGGCGGAGATCGCCCGCATCCGGGCTCATCATGGCGACCGAGACCGAGCGGCTGGGCCGCATCGTGAGCGACTTCCTCGATCTGACGCGCCTGGAGCGAGGATTGGCCCCACCGCGGCGCCGCCGCCGGGTCGACGCCGCCGCGCTCGTCAGCGATGCGGTGGAGCTGCTGCGACGCGGACGCACCACGCACGAGCTCGACGTGGAGCTCGACCGGGCCCCTGCCCGAAGCTCGACGCCGATCCCGACGCCCTCGACCGCGTGGTCAAGAATCTCGTGGGCAACGCGGTGAAATACTCGCCGGCCGGGACTCGGGTGCGAGTGGCCGCGCGAGCGCGCACGCGCACCGCGGGCGGTGGAGATCACCGTCGAGGATCAGGGGCCGGGCATCGCCGAGGCCGATCTGCCGCGCGTGTTCGAGCCCTACTATCGCGCGGCCGGCGCGTCCGCCTGCGGCCGGCGCGCCTCGAGGCTCGGACTGGCGGTGGTGAAGTCGCTCGTCGACGCGCACGGCGGAGAGATCCGCGCCGAGAACATGGCGCCGCGGCACCAGGATGACGCTGATCATTCCCGCCGTTCCTTGACACTCCGCGTCGGCGGCGTGTAGGCTTGCCCGCGTATGTCCCGCCGCGACGAGATCGCGCTGCGCATGGCCGACGCTATCGTCAAGCGCCTCACCACACGCAAGGTGGTGGAGGCGCGCGACGAGGACGTCGTGCGCGCGGTGATCCGCCACGTGGTGTCCGGACAACATCGCGGCCGAGGAGCGCCTGGAGGCCGACGCGCGCCAGCTGCTGCTCGACCACGCCAAGATGATCAAGGACTCGGCGGCCGACTACCGCGCGCTGCTCGGCAAGGTGAAGGAGAAGCTGGCCCGAGACCGCGGGTTCATCCTCTGATGCGGATGAGCCGCGAACGGATCTTTCATCTGGCCGAGGTGATCGTGAAGGAGCTCGACGCCACCGAGGGCGTGCGGCGTCAAGGCGCCGGATGAAGTCCGGCCCGAAATCATCCGCGCCCTCACGGAAGAATCGAAGTTCGAGGAATCGGAGTCGACACCGAGGTGCGCAAGACGCTGTCCACCTACTCACGCCCCATGCCGGAGGGCAGCCGGGAGTGGGAGGTGCTCTACCAGAAGACCCGCGAGGAAGTGTTCCGCCGCCGGTTGCGCCTGTGACCCGGCTGGTGGTCGGGATCACCGGGGCCAGCGGATCGATCTACGGCATCCGCCTCCTGGAGGTCCTGCGGGCCACCACCGAGCTCGAGCTGCATCTCGTGATCTCGGCCGCCGGCAAGCTGCGCTGGTGGAAGAGACCGATCTCAGCGTGAGGCGACGTCGAGGCGCTGGCCCATCAACGGTACGATGTGAAAGACATCGGCGCGGCGCCGGCCTCCCGGCTCGTTCCGCACCGCCGGCATGGTGATCGCGCCAGTGCTCGATCAAGACCGCCGGCGCGATCGCCGCCTGCTACTCCGACACGCTCGTCTCGCGCGCGGCCGACGTCACCCTGAAGGAAGGCCGGCCGCTCATCCTCGTCGTGCGCGAGTCCGCTGCACCTCGGCCACCTGCGCGTGCTGACCGCGCTTGGCCGAGATGGGCGCCGTGATCCGTGCCGCCGATGCCGGCGCTTCTACAACCGCCCCAAGGATCTGGATGACGTGGTCAACCACACCGTCGCTCGCGTGCTGGACCGCGTCTACAGCTGCCCGCAGACGCTGGTCGGCGAGTGGCAGGGTGGTCACCGCCGCGGCCCTGGGGCCGCCGGTGGTTGAGTCTCTCGATCGTCATCCCGGTCTACGACGAGGAACAGCTTCCGGCCCCGTGGGCCGAGCTCCGCGCCGTCCTCGACTCGCTGGCCCTGACGTTCGAGGTGGTCTTCGTCGACGACGGCAGCCGCGACCGGAGCCGCCGAGCTGATCCGCGAGCTTCCGCGAGGCCGATGCCGCGCGGTGCAGCTCGTGCGGCTCAGGCCAATGCCGGCGAGACACGCCGCGACCGACGCCGGCGTTCAAGGCCGCCCGAGGCGCGTGGATGCGTCACGATGGACGCCGATCTCCAGGACGATCCCACGACATCCCCACGCTGATCAGCCACCTCGACCGCTGGGACGCAGCGACCGGACTGGCGCGTGAAGCGGCGGCGCCGGCGACTCGGTGGTGCGCCGGCATCTCCTCGCGTCGCCAGCGGGGTGCGGAACCGCCTCAGCCACGAGCATCCAGGACGGTGGCTGCACGTTTCGCGCCTTCCGGCGCGAGTGCCTGCACGGCTCGTGCTCTACGCGGCTTTCATCGCTTCATTCCCACGCTCCTGCGCATGCGCGGGCATACCGCGTGATCGAGGTGCCGGTGCACCATCGGCCGCCGCCGGTTCGGCCAGTCAAGTACGGCGTGCTGGAACCGGGTATTCGTCGCCACCGCCGACCTGCTCGTCGTCCGCTGGATGAAGCATCGCCTGCTCCGCTACGAGGTGGCGGAGGATCTCGGCGGCGACCTGATCCGCGACTGCGCCGTGAACGTGCTGCTCGTCGGTCTCGGCCGCTGGGGCGCGCAGCATCTGCGGGTGCTCGGTGACCTCGGCGCCACCGTGTGGGTGAGCCGACGTGTGCGGCGCGCCGGCAGTGGGCGGTGGGTCAGGGGATCGATCCGGTCCGCGTGTTCGACGACTTCCGCGCCGCGCTGCCGCGCGTCGATGCCAGTCGACATCGTCACGCCGGCCGACGGCATCGAGCGATCGCCGAGGCCGGCCTGGCCGCCGGGCGGCTTTGCTTCGTCGAGAAGCCGATGACCGGTGTCGGTCGCGGAGGGCCGGGCCCTCGCCGCCGCCGCCGCGGCGGCCGGTCGCGTCGTGCAGGTCGGCCACATCTTTCGATTCCATCAGTGACCATGGCGCTGGGCGCACGGCTGGCGGCTGGACGCCTCGGCCGCGTGCGCTACGCAACGGGCCGCTTCGCGGGCCTGAAGCGGCCGCGCGCGGACGTCGGCGTGACGCACCGACGCCATCCACTATTTCGACCTCTTCAGCGTACCTGCTCGGTCGCGAGGCGACGAAAGGTGAGCGCGGTGCAGCTGGGACTACCGCGGTCGCGGCGAAGCCTGGATGACATGTCGGTGACCATGGTGATGTACGACGACGTGCCGGTCGTCGTCGGGGCCAACTACTTCGCTTCGCCCGGGCGCCAGCGCGAGTGCGTGATCGTGGGCGAGCGCAGTCGCCCTGGTCGCCGATTTCGGAAGCTCCCACCGCGGCCCTGCACGTCGGCGAGCATCGCCAGCGCGACCGGAGTGTGGGAGGCGGTGGACGAGGTAGAGGAGCTGGCCGCCACCGGGCCCGAGCCGTTGCGGCTCGAGCTCGAGGCGTTACTGGCGGCTGCCGGGGGCACGGCCCCAACCCGGTCCCGGGCCCAGGCCGGCGTGCGCGCCCCTGGAGGTCGTCGCGGGCGGCCGCTCGCCGGCTGGAGCGCACGGTCTCGATCGCCGAGTTCGCTAGCCGCGTCCACGGGAAACCTCGGCCGTCGCCGCCAGCGATTTGCCCGCGGCGCCGCCGTCAAATCTTGGCACCGGGCCGAGCCGCCTCAACAGCGAAGGACTCGATCAGGAGTGGCGGTCGATGTCCAGGTCAGTGGCGGTCCGGCTCCCCACCACGCCGGTGTGCCCGCTCCGGTGGGCACTCGACCTACGACTCGGCTGACGCTCGTGCGCTCGTCGGGCACGTTGGTTAAGGGCGGAGGCCACCCGTGCGACATCCGGCTTCGCCCACCTGCGCCTTGTCTCGACGCTGGTGCTGCAGCTCTCGTCAGCGCTGCTCACACCGGCGTGCAGTCGACCGCAGGTCGCGACGCTTGCCGGTCACCGCGGGCATCACGGTGGTGACGTCGTTCAACCCCGACCTCGACGAGTAACCCGCCCACGATCTGACCATCGCCGCTGGTCCCGATCCGGCTCGTCATCGGGAGCACCCGGCGACGTCGTGGTGATCCGCGGCAAGGGCGGCTCGCTGAAGGCGTCCGCGCGACCTCCGCCACGCATTGCTGCGCGGCCGCGGTCGGGAGAGGGCATGTGCTTCTCCCCTCGAGGTGGTGTTCGATCGGACGGCGAGCGGTTCTTCCTGAGTGGCGGCGGCCAACGATCCTCGCGAGCGCCTGCAATCCGGCGACGACCTGCGTGTCCCCGCTATCCTGCTCGCTGTCACGACAAACAACAGCCCGGTGAGCCTATGGCTCTGCCGACCTGGTCCGGGCGATTGGGTCTTCTACTCGCTCGACGCGACGTCTCACGACAATGCGGTGGCGACCAGAAACTTCGCCGAGCTGCTGCGGACATCGGCGTCAACGAGTGCAGGCGGTTGTCGTCACGTCGGTTCAGCGCGACATGGCCACCTACCAGCTTCGTCACGGCGAAGGTCGGCGCCTGCCAAAGCGCTTCTCGTCGCCGGCTTTTGGCGTGCTGACGAGCGACTGGCGTGGGCTTCGTCGCGATCCAGCGGTGCCGGAGTATGGCCACCCGTGTGCCGGCAATCCATCCGGCGGCGAGCGTTCTTGGCACCCAGGACATCTTCTTCCTGACCAGCCGTGTGTCACCGGGCCTTCGCCCAGCATAACGACTGCGGTATGGTCGTCTGAAGTCGCTCGACAACCTGCTGGCGCTGACGACGCTCACCGGAAGGTCGTTACTGAAGACGGGGGGCTGTGCGCCGTCGCCGGAGGCTCGGCAACCCGGATCGCGGGCGACGCTGCTGGCCTCCAACGCGGCGAGCGGCCACGGCCCGCCCGGTCTATCGCAATGGCTCGCTGTGGGACGTCGAGTCCGTTCAGCGGACGGTGAGCCGGAGGAGACGGTCGGCGGCGGTGCTGCGGATGCGCAGCTCAACGTCAGCGCCTGGCCGGCGGCGCCGACGTTCGTCGGGATCAGTTCATCGCCGCGCGGCCGCACGGACCACGTCTATCCCGCCGTCATGGCCGACGCCTCCAACAACGCGTTCATCGTGTACGGGCGCACGAGCACCGGCGGCGAATTCGCCGTCGGCGTACGGCCGTGACCGGTCGCACTGGCGGCCGATCCGGTCAACGCGCTACGCGTGCCGGCGCTACTGCAGGCCCGGGGTATCCAGGCGCGCTGACCGTGACGAATCCGGCGGCCCACGGTCGACACTTCGGCGCCGCGCGCTCGATCCCGGACGACGGGACCGTGTGGGTCGCGTGGCGAGTACGTCGCGTCGGCCACCGGGTGGGGCGCGTGGGTGGGAACTCCTCGGGGCCGCAGCGCTGCTGACGGTCACCAAGCAGGAAGGCGGCACCGGGACCCAGGTGGCGGCCAGCGCACCGGCCGGAGTCTCCTGTCCCATTGGCTGCACCGAGTTCTGTGACGCCGGCACTTCCGGCGTGACGCTGACCGCGACTCCGGCGCCGGGCTCTTTCTTCACAGGGTGGGGCGGCAGCGCTGCGGTGGACTCGGCGCGACCTGCGATCGTCTCATGGACCGCCCGCAGAGCGCCAGCGCAGGCTTTGGCCTGCAGTCCGTCATCAAGTTCAGCGCGGCGGCGCTATTCGACGACCGAGCCGACGTCGGTGACCACGAATGCCACGACTCGGTGACGCGCACCGGTGCGTGCACGCCGGCGTGACGGTGCATTTCGAGACAGTGGCCGGGTCGGAGCCGGGAAGGCGACCGCGGGCGTGGCTGAGCCACGCTCGCAGACGCTCACGTTGCCGCCGGTCAGGCGACGGTGAGCCGCGTACCATCCCGATCATGCCCGACACGCTGGCCGAGGGCGCCGAGACGGTCAAGCTGCTGCTGACCAGCCCGGCGCAGGTGGCGCGGTGCTGGGTAGCCCGCCAGGCCACGCTGACCATCAGGACAACGACCAGGCCGGCGCGATCAGTTCGTGCTCCCGACGTATACGGTCGGCTGAGCCCGCGGCGGCACCACCGACGCGCCCAGATCGCGGTCACGCGAACCGGCAGCACCGCCAGCAGCGTCACCGTGGGGTTCCACACCAGTGACGGTACCGCCACGGCCGGCCAGGACTACGCGGCGACCGCCGACGCTGACCTTCGGCGCGGGCGAGATCACGAAGTTCGTGGACGTTCCGATCTTTCCAGACGCGCTGGTCGAGGGCGACGAGACCATCCTGCTCACGCTGTCAATCCCACCGCCCCGGCCACGCTCGGCGCGCAGAGACCGCGGTCTCGACCATTTCGTGACGCGCAGATGGGTCTGCAGTTCAACGCGCCCGGCGTACACGGTCAGCGCAGGGGACGGCGAAGGCGACGATCAGCGTGGTGCGGACGGGGCCGCTGAACGGGACGGCGACGGTGGCCTGCTCCGACGTCCGACGGCACCGCCACCGGAGGCGCCGACTACACGCCGACCTCGGGGACGCTGACCTTCAAGGCCGGCGATACCACCAAGTCCTTCACGGTCCCGATCCTGAACGACACCGTGGTCGAGGGCCGGAGACGGTCCTCCTGCTCCTCAGCAACTTCAGCGGCGCCGCCGGGCCCAGCTCAGCTCGGCCGTCCTCACGATCATCGGACAACGACGTGGCCGGCGTCGTCAAGCTGAGCGCGGCGACCTTCTCCGGCCAGCGAGGCGCTCGGGGTGGCCCACCGTCACCGTGAGCCGCAGCGGCGGGACCGCCGGCAGCGTGACGGTGGACTACGCCACGGCCGATCAGCCCTGTGTGACGCCGCCGTGCCCGGGCAAGGCCCAGGCCGGGCTCTGACTACGAGGAGACGATCGGAACCCTCACGTTCGGGGCGCGAGCGAGACGACGAAGACGGTGCTGATTCCGATCTTCAACGACACCCTCGTCGAGGGGACCGAGACCTTTCTCTTCAACCTGACCAATGCGCAGGGCGGCGCCGCATCAGCTCGTCAGCCCGACGCAGGCGGTCGTGAGCATCTCGACAACGATCAGGGCGGCGCGATTCAGTTCAGCGCGGCGACGTACGCTGACGACCGAGCCGCTGGCGGTGACCTCGACGGCCTCGATCACGCTGACCCGCACCGGCACCAGCCTCGCGAGCGGAGCCAGCGTCCAGTTCGCCACCAGCAACGGCACCGCCACCGCCGGCATCGACTACCTGGCGACCGTGACCACGCTGGTGTTCGCCGCCGGCGAGACGACCCAAGACGGTGTCTATTCCGATCCTGCCCGGCGGCGCATCCGGGTGACGAGACAGTCAACCTGACGCTGTCGAACCCGGCGGGCGGTGCCACGCTGGAGCGCGCGCACCACCGCCGGTCCTCACGATCGTGGATGCGGTGAAGGTCGTCCAGTTCAGCGCGCCGGCCTACACGCGTGATGGAGGGCGCGGCTGGCGACGATCACCGTGGTGCGCGGTGGGCCCGACGACCGGAGCGGTCAGCGTGCCGCTACAGCGACGTCCAACGGCACGGCGACGGCGCGGCGGACTACGCGACCAAATCGGGGACGCTCAATTTCGCTCAGGGCGTCAGAAGCCAGACCTTCACCGTCACGACGGTGAACACGCCGGCGGCCGACGGCGAGCGCACGGTGACCCTGAGCTCTCGGCGCGCCGACCGGGCAGCGCCACCGCTGGGGACCGAACGCCACGGCGACGCTGACCATCAGGACAATGACGCGCCGGGCACGTTCCAGTTCGGCGCGGCGACCTACAGCGTGGTCGAGGCGGGACATCATCCGTGATGATCACGCGGACCGGCGGCAGCGGCGGGACCGTCGTCGTGCAATGGGCGGCGACCGGGGGCTGCGGCAGGCGGGCGGCGCTGCCGACGACCCCGGGCGCTGACTACGCGCCGACCTGCCGGCCTGCTGACGTTCGGGCCCACCGTGACGAGCCAGCGGGTGCCGCTGACCATCGTCAACGACACGGTCGCAGAGGATCCGGAGACCGTCGCGCTGGGGATCACGGGGATCGCCAGCTCCAGTGCGGGGGCGGCGGTGATCGGCGCGCAATCCTTCACGACGCTCACCATTGCCGACAACGACACCGGCGGCACCATCGAGTTCATGACCGCCGCCGTGAGCGTGGCCGAGAACGTCACCGGCGGCAGAAGGCGACGCTGACGGTGAAGCGGACAGCACCGGGACCACGCCGCTCGCCAGCGGAGTCCTCGTGGACTACGCGGTCACCGGTCGGACCGCGGCCCTCAGCACCGACTTCACGCTGCCCGGCACCACGCTGACCTTCGCCGCGGGCCAGACGTCGGTGCCACTGCAGATCACCATCGTCAACGACGCCGTACCCGAGGCGAACAAGACGCGTGGAGATCATCGTTGTCCAACCCGCGCTCGACCGGGTCTCGCCACCGGGCGCCAGCAAGCCGGTGTCGGCTCGGGCCGGCGACCGTCGCCACGCGCTGACGATCGTGGACGAGGAGCCGCGGCTGGCGTTCGCCGCCGCGGCGTTCTCCGTGACCGAGGGCGGGGCGGTGCTGGTTCCGGTGGTCCGGACCGGACCGACGACGAGGCACCGTCTCCGTGGACGTCACGGGCGTGAGCGGCACGGCCACCGTCAATACGGACTTCACGATCACGCCGGGAACGCTGACCTTCGGACCCGGCGTCTGAAGCTCAACGTCACGGTCGCCGCGGTGGACGACGCGGAGGCCGAGGGCGCCGAGCAGGCGACGCCTGCAGCTCGCCAACGCGGTCAACGCCTCGCCTGGGTACGCCGAGCAGCGCCACGCTGACGATCCAGGACAACGAGTCGGCCGGTGTGATCCAGTTCGCCGTTGCCTCGCTGAGCGCGGTGGAGGGCCGGACGGCGCGCGTCACGGTCACGCGCACCGGCACGAACCTGGTCGGCGGGGTCACGGTCGGCTGGTCCGCGACGGGCGGCGCACGGCGACGGGTGGCCCGTTGCCGACGACCCCGGGCGCCGACTACGCGCCGATGGCCGGCACGCTCACCTTCGATGCCGGCGTGACGTCGCAGAGCTTCGACATCGTCACCGTCGACGACTCACGAGGCCGAGGGGACCGAGACGGTCGTGCTCTCGCTCGCTCCGCCCGGGGGCGGCGCCACGCTGGGAACGCCCAGCGCCCTCACGCTCTTCATCGTCGACAGCGAGCAGTCCGTGGCGTTCGGCCGGGCCACCTACAGCGTCGGTGAGACGGTTCCCCAGGCCGTGATCTCGGTGATCCGGCTCGGCGTCCCGGAGGGACCGTGACGGTGACCGCGGCGACCGTCACGGCGAGTGCGCTCCCGGTGGCGGTGCCGGGCCTGGACTACACGTCGGTCGCGCCGACCGTGCTGACCTTCGGGCCGGGCGAGATCCTCAAGACGTTCAGCGTGCCGATCTTGACCGCGAACGCGCTGTCCCGCAGCGGCAACCGTCTGGTCGGGCTGGAGCTGTCGAGTCCGGCGGGCGCGGTGCTCGGTGCCGCGGGCACTGCCACGCTCACGATCCTCGACTTCCGCCCCGACCTGGTCGTCACGACGGTCAGCACGCCGGCCGGGACCCTCAGCGGCAAGCTGGTGTCGGCGCCGACGACGGTCCGCAATTTCGGGCTGGTGCCTCGCCGGCATTCCGGGTCGGTGTCTTCATCGCCCAGGACGATCCCTTGCCGGGCGCCGGCGCGCTGCTCACCCAGCGCGACGTCCCGAGCCTGGCGGCGGGCGCCAGCGTGAGCCTGCCGACCCAGATCTCGATCGACGACGACCTGCCCCCGGCGATTACTTCGTCTCGGCCATCGCCGACTTCCAGTCTTCGGTGACCGAGGCTGACGAGGGAAACAACGGACTGGCCAGCGCGCCCTCGTTCATCCGGGTCGTCCGTAACCTGACCAAGTTCCAGTCGGCCAGCGCCAGCCTCAGCCAGTCGTCACCGTCGCCCCTGCGTGGTTTCCCCGGACGCCCTCGACGTGACCTGCGATGCCCCGGCGCGATCAATCTCTCCGGGAGTTTCACCATCACCAGTCAGCAGGCCCAGAACGCCACCGGGATCGCCGACCTGACCGGCACGCTGAACAGCGTCGCCGTCCGCTACGTGATCGAATTTGCCGGGACCGCCGACGACAACGACCACGTGCTCGCGACCCTGACGTCGATCTCGGCCACCGGCGCCTTCATCGGCACCGGGTCGGGAACCTTCGACGGCACGCTGAACGGCCAGAGCGCTCAGTGGCACCGTGAGCGGCACGATCAACACGTCGACTGGCGGCGTGTGCAGCTACAGGAGCCTGACCGCCCAGGCCACGACCTCGAACATGTTGAAGCTCGCCACCCAGATCCGGCCGGCGCTCGTTCGGGTTCGACGTCACGCCGAACAACGTGACCTTCCCGATCGCCGCCGACGGCTACGCCGCGATCTTCACCGTGCTCTTCGACGAGGGAGGTTTCCGACCCTCCGAGGTCCGCTTCACCGGGTCCCGCCGGCTCCGGCTACGCGAGCACCCCGCCGACCCCGAGATGAGCGGCACCAGCCCGGACGGGATGAAGGCGCGCTACATCTCAGCCGCCGCGTAGCGGGACGGTGACGGCGCCGGGCGGGGTGTGGTCGGTGCTCTACAAGGAGCACGTCACGGTCATTCAGTCTTGCCGCCGGTGGACTTCAACGCCCGACTCGTCGTGCTCCTACCCCACGGTCACCGTGGACGTGGCGCGGCTTCCTGACCACGGTCGACTGGGCCTATCGTGACCGGCTAACCGGCAGCCCGCTGGCGGCGCCCCCGTCGTTCATCCGGGATGTGCAGGTCGTGCTCGGCTTCAACGGCGACGTGGCCGACCTCGAGTCACCGCCGCTTCCGATCGCTCGGTGACGTCGTACACGGTGACCGCGCGGCCGTCCTTCGGCGACGTGCGCGAGCTGTCGCTGCGCTACACCGATCTGGCCGGCAACCCTCTACCTGGTGGACTACGGCAAGGCGTTCCGGATCCAGGCCGAAGCGCGCCTGGAGAACACCTATGGCAATTCACCGAGCGGGCCCTTCTCTCCCGGTGGAAGCCGCTGAACGGCTCCTCGAGCTCCTTCGTCGACGTCCCGTCGGGCTCGGTGGACACGACGGACTGTCTCGCGCAGGGGCAGGCCGGGCCGAGCTTCTTCGTCAGCGTCGTGAACGACGGAGCGGCGGGTCCGTTCCCGAGCCCCGGAATGCATCGAGCGGACCGGCACCACCGCAGTTCGATGACGGCGGCGGCCTCTATCGACATCTTCAGCGCCCGGACGAATCTCGACAGCCGATCGGTTCCATACCCACTGCCGGTCGGCACCGCCTTCCCGCGTGAACGTGTCGCCGCTGTCGGCGCAAACCGCAGACGGCGGTCGTCACGCTCACCAACCCGGAGGCAGATCCCGTCCAACGACTTCATCAAGATCCCGCGACAGACCGGAGCGCCGGCGCCGGCCGGCGGCGCTCGCCGACGCCAGGCTCGGGGTAGAACATGACGGTGACGCTGGTCACTGCCGACCTTCCCGATCCGCGAGCAGTTCTTCTCTCAGAACGTGCAGCTCGCGGATCACAGCTTCTGCAACGGTGTGCAGCAGAATCTGGCCCCGGGCACGACGCTCGACGACGTTCAAATTCCCGACCCAGTGCTTCGGCCGGACACCCGTGGTGGCTCAGTTCTGCATCTTCATCAAAGGTGAAAACGGCGAGTCGAGCGACCGGCTGCTGGTTCTTCCAAGATCCCTGGCTGAAATGGGGGCCCCGGAAGGGCCCCCATACCCCACGCTTCCGCGCCCCGGCGGGAGCCGTGGCGCTTCGCGGGCGGTGCAGCACCCCGCGGCGAAGATGATGGTGCTCCTCGACGGCGCGTGGCGTGAAGCGCGGCGCTCCTGCGATTTCGGAGAGGTGGCCTAGATTCGTTCGGTGGCTTTCGAGACCGGGGGCGATGGGCTTGGTGTCTGTCGGCGAGAACTTGGCGCGGGACTGCTTGTCGGTGACTTCGGTGATCTCGGCTTCGCTCACCACCTCGCGCTGACCGCCGGCTCCTTCACGGAAGATCAGCAGCTTCTGGCCGACCACCGCGCCTTCGCCGGAGCCCACGTTGAGCACGGCCTCGCCCTTGCCCCGCCGGTCACGCGGCCGCGGAGCGGAAAGGCCTTTGCGAAGCTTGCCGGCCAGATCCTTGGCGACGACGTCGGCGACCTGGGCGCTCGACTGAGCCGCCGGGGAACGCCTGCGCGACCGAGGCCACGACGGTGGAGGTCTCGGTCTCGATCACGCGCAGGGTCAGTGTCCATTCGGGACCGCCGCCCGCGACGGTGCCGACCGTGATCAGCCGAGGCGGAAAGCACGCGGCCGAGCTGCAGCGCGGTGCGCTGATCGGCCAGGGCGCTGAGGACAGCTTCAGCTCGGCGAGGAGCTTGTCCATGACGTTGCGCTCGACCAGTCGGGCCCGCGTCTGCGCTTCCAGCGCCTGCCCGATCTTGAGCAGCATGAAGTCGTACTCGCCCTCGCGGAAGGCCATCCGCCCGCGACTCTCCAGACCGAGCAGGGAGATCGTCAGGGGCAGCGACGTCCAGTCGTCGCGCGCGGCGGGCGGGCGCACGACGTCGCCGCGCTTGAACTCGGCCGCCAGCTCGTCCACCAGCGCGTCGATCCGCTTCTGCTTTGTCGCCTGATCCTTGCCGCGCGCCCTCGGACTCGCACGCGTCCTTCAGGAGCGTCTGGGCCATGCGCGTCGTTCCGGGTTGATCGCGACGCGCGCCTCTCGAGCGACGGCGGCCGCCTCGGCGTACTTGCCCTGACGCCGTAGCAGCGCGCCGATGATTGCTCGAGGCCTCGAAGTTGTACCAGGTCGGCTTCTGGCTTCGGCGTACGCCGTCTGCGCGCGGTCGGGTTGGCCTTGCTCGGCGGCCAGGCGGCCGAGGCGGCTGTACGCGATCGACTTCTGGATTCTCAGCGCGCCGCGCGGCGAGACGACCGACCTCGTAGTCCGCCGCGCGCCTTCGGCAGATCACCCTGCTGGGCCACGGTATCGCCCTGCACGAGTACGCAGCCGGGCCGGCGCGCGTCCACCTTCTGGGCCTCGGCGCAGAACTTCTGCGCGGCGGCCGGATCGCCCTGTCGAAGCGCGACCAGGGCGAGACCTTCGTACGCCTCGCCCGGGCGGGCGCCTGATCGCACCTTCGAGAGTCCCGGGCGGCCTCCGCAAGACGTCCGCCTTCGAGGTGTTTGTACGCCGCGTCGATCTGCGCCTTGCCCCCGCCGCCGGCCAGCATGAAGTAGAGGCCGGCAGCGACGAGCGACACCGGCCGCCACGCCGACCAGCGAGGCGGAGCAGCCGCCTGCGCTCCAGCACCCGCCCGGGCCCGCCGGGCTGGCTCTGGGCACGGGACGGCGTCACGTAGCGAGTGGACGGATCGCCGTAGAGCACCGACGAGGTCCACGTCAGCTCGAGTCTTGCCGAACCGCCGTACCGCTCGCGCGACGAGCCTCCCGCATCGCCACGCCGATCGATTGGCCCCCGGCCAGCTCGATAGAGATCGTCCGCGAACTGGAAGCCTGCCGGAGTCCGGCGCGCGCGCGCAGCGAGCCGATGAAGTGCTTGGACCCCGCCATGAGGACGGCGCTGGCCAGACCGAAGACCGCCGGGCTCGCCGGGGACCACCGCCGGCCGCGCCTCCGGCTCGCAGGCGGTGACATGAACACCAGTCTCGGCACCGTGGCGCTGGCCGGCAAGCGGCCGAGGTCGGCCGCGCTCACCCGACCGTCGGCGAGCCAGGCAAGGCCGCTGGCGGGCTGCCGGGCTGGCGGTCGTACTGACCTGGCCGGCCACGTGGAGCGATGTCGCTCGCCTGAACTCGGCGAGCAGCTCGGCGCGGCTGACCGCGCGATCGCTATTGACCACGACTGCATTCCGGCCGGTCGTCCGATCCGCGCCGAGGTGCGTGCCCTCGCTCAGCGTCTTGGGCAGGTCACCGTGCGGGGCGTCGGCCGACCAGGGCGACCCTGAGCGGTCCGCGGCGTGTCGCGTTTGAGGCGGCCAGCGCTTGGCGGTGCTGACCACCCGGCCCATCGCGAAGCGCAGACCGAGGAACTCCCGCCCGTCGTGCAGCAGCGCCCCACGGGATGCGGGTCAGCTGGTCGTCGACGGTGAGGGTGAGCTCGGCGAGCGGTGGTCTGGGCCACGCGCGCCGCGCCTTGCGGCGGCAGGAGCTGCTCCCGCGAGCTGGCGGCCGAGAACACCGAGATCCTCCAGATTCTGCTTGAGATGCGCTCGTCGCGGTCGGCGCCGCCTAGTATCGCACTCCACGCGCTGCAGGCGCCCGGCCGATCCGCCGCTTCGTCGTACGTCGCCTCCGGTCTCGCGCGCGCCGGCGTCGTCGCGCCGCCGGTCTCGCGGCACGACACCGTGAGCCGCGCGGCCACGCGCGACACCCCGTAGCGTTCGCTGCGCGCGTGTCCGAGTCGCTGGCACCGGCGCCGCGCGCAGCCGCGCCTGTTCCGTGGACCACACCACGTCAGTACGCGACGACCTTCTCGAGCTTGCCCTGAGCGCGCGGACGCGCCGACCGGGCAGGAAAATCTCGCTGCCGAGATCGCGGCTGGCCTCCTGGAACGGTCGGTACCGGAGACCAGGATCGCGGGCCGGGCTCGGCCAGTGGCTGCCACTCGGGCGGCGAGTGTTGACGGCGTCGCCGAGTGACGTTCGATTCCTCGACCCAGCCCAATCCCGCTGCTTGAGGCCGACGCGCGACAGGATCTGCTCGCGCTCCGGCGCGCCGTTCCGTCGGCGTTCTGGATCCTCGATGCTCGGCCTTCACGCCCGGCGTCGCGGTGGGAGCAACATGGCGAGCAGGCCGTCGCCAAGGCGCTGCAGCATTCGGCCGCCCACTGCACTCGATCGGCGGCACCACCCAGTCGCTGGTGGCGTTGCCCAGCATCGTCACGCCCTCGAGATCGCCGCGCATGCATCGAAGGAAGGTCGTCGAGCCTGATGATCGGTGAACATGATGGTGACCGGGGCGCGCGAACTCTCCTGGATCTCGCGGTCAAGTTGTGGCGCGCGCACGTAATCCCAGACGTTGCCCTGCAGTCCGGACTGGTCGGCTCGCTTGTCAGCCACCGTGGCACCCTCATGACTTACGTGCGATCACCTTCAGCGGCTTCTTCCGCGCGCATCGACGGCGCTCGACCCGGCCGCACGTCCTCGCTACATCCGAGCGCGCTGCGAACGAGACCTGCGGGCGGACGTCCTGAGCGCGCCTCGCCCAGGGATTCTCGATGTTGCGATCCGGCAAGCACCATTCGTCGCGGTCGATGAGCGTCGCCCTCCGGTAGACGATGACCTTCGCATGTCGGCTCGCACCTTCGCGGCGCTCCGATGCGACCGGCCACCGCGCCGGTTATAACCGTCAGACCTACCGAGCCCCCACCAGCGGGGCACTCGCGCTGAGCTTGGCGGCGAGCTCGCGCGACTGCGCGCGCCGAGCCGGCGCCTCCTCGGGATCCGAAGACGTCGCGCGCGAGGCCCAGCACAGTGCTGGTCCTGTGTTGATGAGCTGTGCGTGACCTCACCGCCACCAGGCGACTTCGTTCACCGTCGCCACCACGATGGCCCTCGGCCGCGGCCAGCTTGCCGGCGCCACGGCGCGTGGCTCTGGTCCACCAGCGCGCGTGCGCGGGAGAGCTTCAGCTCGCGCGAGGATGTTCGTTCGAGCTACGATGGCTCACCACCTTGAATCGTCCCTGGTTACCAGCGCGATCCACCAGCAGCTCTGAAGGCTCCACCGTAGAGATCGGACGCCGGGCCCTTCTGCGTGAAGGCGGCGGCACGGCCACGCCGGGCGGGAGCCGATCTGCTCGACCTCCTCGACCTTGCGCACGACGCTGGCGGTCTTGGTGACGGTGGCGCCGGAGCGGTCCGTGGCGGTGATCGTGATCTGGTTGGGCCCGTCGACCAGCGGCACGATGTGGCTGAAGATCTGCGGCTTGCCCGGCCTCGGTCTGCCGCATGCGTCTTCGGTGTCCTCGGTTGATCGTTGACGCCGGTCGTGCCAGAGGTGACGATCCACGAGACGGAGAGAGAATCCTGCTGGACCTCGGCCGGGAGCGCTCCATCTCGATGGCCAGGGCCATGGGTGCGCGGAGGAAGACGACGGCACGATCTGCCGCGCGCCACCACCGGCACGATCTCCGGCTCGATGCGGTGGCCACCCTGACGCAGCTCGGCGGGAATCGGGATCCGCACACGCGTGAAGTTGCCGACCGCGTCGGCGGCCCGATCTGGAACACCGTCTCGGTGCCCGGCCACGTCGGCGGCGAATCCTGCTCTCGGCGCCCGCGCTGAGCGCCATGCGTCGCCTGCCCGTTGATGACGCAACGGCCCAGGCGGACGTTGTCGAACACCGTGCCCTCGAGCCGGATCCGTCCGCCGGACCCGCGCCGCCCGGTCGATGACCACCACCGGGCCCTCGCGGTCCACCACGACGTTGACGATCGGCCTCGGTCGCCTGAGCCCGAAGCAGGTCCAGTGGCCAACACCTCGATCGGCGTGTCATTGCCGGCGCCAGGCGCGCCAGCTGCGTGAAGGGCTGGCTGGCCATCGGCGGCATCGATCAGCTGTGCCTCGCCGTTGACCTCAACCTGGGCGAACCTGGTTCTTGGACTCGGCGGTGCCGCCGACACCTCCATCGTGCCAGCGCGTTGGTCAGCAGGCCATCGGCCGGTGCGTCGATCTTGATCCGGGGCGGCGTGGTGTCGACGGCCGCCTGCCGGAGAGGAGCGCCGCGCGTGACAGGTTGTAGAAGTACGCGCCCTTGGCCGTTGGATAGCCGGCCAGCGATTTCTCCAGCGCCTCGACGCGCGGCCTTGTACTGGCCGTCCTGGTAGAGCGCGACTCCGAGACCGCGGACGGGGAAGTACTCGATGAAGCGACGCCGTACGTTCGCGCGCTGCGGTCTTCCTTGTCGCGCTGCTGGCGCGCCGCGCGGAAGTCCCGGATGGCGGCCTTCCAGGCGCCGGCGTCAGAATACTCTGAGCGCCACGCTCGTAGTAGTCCCACCAGGTGCCCCGGAGGACCCGGGGGACGGCCACCTGCAGGATCCGGTTGCGCGCGAGGTCGACGTAGCGGGTGGCCTCGGGCGTCGCCCTGCCGGGGCGACTCCTCCAGCGCGGCCACCGCCTCGTCGTAGCGCCTGAGGTTGTAGAGGGCGACCCCCTTGTCGCGATGGGGGAAGTACCCATAGCGCATGCCGTACCAGGCGCGTCCCTTTGTTCTCCTTCGGGTCGGCCTGCGGGGCGGCGTCGAAGCCCTGGACGGCTTCGGTCCAGCCGCTTGGCGTCGAGGTGCTCGAGGCCCTTGATGAGAGGTCGCGCCCCGCCCGGGCGGAGGCCGGACCAGCGGGCCAAGACAGCAGTGCGACGGCCACGACGGCAAGCGAGCCTCCGCAGCATCGACGCACGTCCACACATGCGAATTCCATACTATCCGAAACGCCGGACCGTCGAGCCTAGAACCGGAACACACGGACGATACGGAAAACTTCGAGGAGATCCTTGCCGTAGTTGCCCGCGAAGTCGAGCTGGAAGCCGGGGAACGGAACGATGCCGAGGCCGGCCGTGCCCTGATAGCGGTCCTTGCCGCCGGCGTAGATCAACCGCTCGCCGGCCGCTTCGGCGTTGGTCGGCGGCCCCTCGTACTTGATCTTGTGATCGGGGTTGGTATAGAAGCCGCCCGGGCGCGCCAGCGGATGTTGTTGATGAAGAAGATGTACTCCCGCCCCGAGGGTGCAGCTCGACCTTGTCGTCGAGCTTGTACTGTCGTGGCGATGGATGTTGGCCAATCGCGCACCTGGAAGTGCTCGACGAGCTGCGAATACCGGATGATACGGTGGCCTCGAGGGCCACCGTCAGGCGCTCGAAGAAGCGATAGGCGGCGCCCGCCGCGTACACGTCCGGGAACCTTGAATCCGAACGGCAGCGAGCTGGTGGCGCCCGAGACGGTGGTCGTTGAACGTCATGTCGTACTCGGGGCCCCGCCGATACACTGCGCCGAACGAGAGGTCTTTCATCGGGTGCCACAGCAGGCCGACGTTGACGCCGATGCCGAGATCGGTGCCGTCGACGGCCTCCGGTCTGCCTCCCAACAACGTATCGAAACGCTGCAGCCGCGAGTTGATGCGGCCGAAGGAGAACTCCAGGCTCACCCCCACGTTTGGGAGTAGCGGATTCTCCTTCTCGAGGTTAACCGCGGCACTCAGGCCGAAGTTCAGCGCCTGGTGATCTCGAGGTCCGACGTCACCGGCAGCGAGCTGGCACGACCGTGCCGTTGGTGGGACCGTGTGAAGAACACACCGGTCGGTGTTGAACGTGCTCTTGTAGTTGATCAGCTCCGCGGACGAAGGCGGCCAGCACCACGCGCTCGGTGGGATACACGAAGCTGAAGAAGGACGGCGTGTTGACGCTGTCGTCGAGTCGCGACTGTGAACCGTGTTGGATGGCGCCGTCGGCCGGCGTGTTGGTGATAGGCGTTGATGTTGTTCCGGAAGCGCGTGTACTTGTACTCGGCCGAGACCTCGGGTCGCTGCAAGATCGTCAGCCCGGCCGGATTAGCCACCACGGCGGTGGCGTCGTCGGCCACCGCCACGAAGGCGCTCGCCCATGCCGAGCGCCGCGCGCCCGGATTGTTGAAGTTGAACTGAAAGCCGCTGAACGTCTCGGTGTTGGTGAGGCCGGCGTCGCCGGCGGGCGACCGGCCGGCCGAGCGCCAGCATCACCAGCGACAGGAGCAGACAGCACGCGAGTCGCCTCATCCTGGTTCCTCCTTTGACTGGAGCTCGGCGAAGCATCACCGGGCCGTATTCCTGGCGCGCCCTGATCTACGCGCCATAGACTCGAGGCATGTACGCACACGGCGAAGGGGTGCGCGCTCTGCTCGCCGCACGGAGGGCCGATGCTCTTGCGCGTGAGCGCCGGGGCGATGGTGATCGCGATGCTGGTGTCGATCGGCGGAGCTGCCACCGCCGGCGCATCGGGTGTGGTGGTCCTCGCGTGAGCTTCTCGAAGCCGCCGCGGCGCGTGGCTCCGCGAGAGTCGTGGTCCCACCTCGCCGTGTCCGAAGCCGCCGACGCCGCCACGATTGGAGCGGCCAAGCAAGCCCTCTGGACCGCTCTGGCGGGCACTACCTACCGTGATCCTCCGGGATCTCCTGGGCTGCCGGTGGTGGTGCTCGACGCCTCTGCTGAGACCCTGGGCGTGCTGGCGGGATCGCCGTCCGTCGTCCACGTGTCCGAAGACGAGATCCGGCGCCCTCAGCAATAGGTGGGGAGCCGTTTGCCGCCAGCCGCCAGCCTTGTGGTGAACTTTTGATCAGGGCTACTCGACAAGGCCCCAAGCCGACCGACGGCCGGCGGCCGGGACTGAGCCCCAGGGCCTCACCAAGAGGTATTCCGAGGGTTAGTGCCGGATTCTGACCCATCATGTTGGGCTAATCCCTGAAAATAGACCCTACACGATGTGGATGTATCCGGGGTTGCAAAAGCTAACAATCGCGTTGATTCGCCTACGACGCCCACCTAGGACTGGCATATCAGGCGCCGGTCGAGACCCCTAGGGCCCGAACGCTCCGTCACCTCGGGTCGAGGACTCCCTGACGGCTTACCGTGGCAGACGCGCTGTTGGCGGCTGCTTCCATTGGTGCGACCAACTCGATGCTTCCAAGAAACCTTCGCCCCACTGGTGCCGGTCTGAGCAGAAGGATCGCTCAGTTCGGCCGGCATCGCGGGGACTGCTGACTCTTCTGCTGGTGGCTTCAAGCCGGGCCCAGGAGCAGCCGATTGTGAGCGCCGAGCTCCACAACAAGGCGCTGGCGCACGGGACCGTGCGAGTGCTGGTTGAATTCGAGGCGCCGTACGTTCCCGAAGCCCACCTCCCGACGGCCGCTGCACATCCTGGCGCAGCGCCAGAACATCACGGTGCTCCAGGGGCTCGTGCAGGAAGCCTTCGCGGGCTTTCTCACCGCGTGGTGCGCGACTTCCGCGGTGCGGTACCGGTCATGGCGATTCAGGTGGGATCGGACGGGTTGCGCCAGCTCGAATCGCTCCGTGGAGTCGTGGCTCGCGTCGTCGAGGATCGGCCGCGCCGTCCGGCGCTGTCGGAGAGCGTCCCGCGGATCCAGGCGGACCAGGCCGTCGCGCTCGGCTATGACGGATCCGGCATGGCCATTGTCGTCATGGATACCGGTATCGAGAAGGAGCATGCGTTCTTCCAGGACGGCACCGGGGCCTCGAGAGTCGTCGGCGAGGCGTGCTTCTCGAGCAATGATCCCAGCGCTTCTGCCACCAGCTTGTGCCCAGGGGCCCCCTCGACGCCAGGCGGGACTACCTCGACCGACCCCGGCTCCGGGCAGGCCTGCCCGGCAATGATCGACGGCTGCAACCACGGCACGCTGGTCGCCGGCGTCGCCGCCGGCCGGCGGCCCAGACTTCAACGGGGTCGCCCCGGCGCCGACCTCATTTCGATCCAGGTGTTCTCGCAGTTCAATGACCCGGTGTTCTGCGGTGGTGCCGCGCTCACCCCGTGCGTCGGCAGCTACCCCGTCGGACGAGCTGGCGGGCGCCCTCTATGTCCGGGATTCGCTGCTCGCCCCGGGCCGTTTCCGAACATCGCCGCCATCAACCTCAGCCTCGGAAGCGGTGGATTCACCATTCCGTGCGACGTCAGCTTTCCCGCCGAGGCACGCCCTGATCACTCGATCTCAAGACCCGGGGCGTGGCGACCGTCGTCGCCTCCGGCAACGAAGGCCGCAGCAACGCCGTGTCCGCCCCGGCCTGCATCGGATCGGCGATCAGCGTCGGGGCCACCACCGATCCCCGGCGGAGGCGATCGCGTCCTTCTCAATCGCGCGCCCGGCATGAGCCTGGCGGCGCCGGGTCTCTCGATCACCACATCCACGACGGGCGGCGGGTTCGAGATCGCCAACGGGACCTCGATGGCGGCGCCCCACGTGGCAGGCATCTTCGCCCTGTTCAAGCAAGCGGTGCCGACGGCCTCGGTCGACGAGGTGCTGGCCGCGCTCCAGACTACCGGCGTGACCGTCGGCGGGTTCAAGCGCGTCAGGTTCTCGACGCGCTGGGGACGTTCGCGAATATCGTTCCGACTCTGCAGTTCACCAGCTCCGCGTTCAGCACCAACGAGGGGCAACGGGCCGGGCAACGCCATCGTCACCGTGACCCGTACCGGACCGGCCAACCTCATCGCCGGCACCACCGCCACGGTGCAGTTCACGACCGGCGGCGGCACCGCCACGCCGGGGACGAGCGAGGCCGCGGACTACGTGGCCACCAGCCAGAGCCTGACGTTCGGTCCGGGGCAGACGTCGAAGAGCATCTCGATCCACACTCAATGGCGACTTCACCCTGGGCCAGACGGGACACGGTCGGTCTGTCGCTCACCAACCCGAACGACGCGGTGCTCGGCACGCCGAGCACGGCCACGCTGACCATCGTGAACGACGAGCAGGCGGGCACCATCGAGTTCGATCAGGCGGCGTACACCGTGAACGAGAGCGCGGGGATCGCCACGATCACCCTCCGGCGGACCGGCGGCCTGGCGGCCGGCGTGACCGCCATGGTCTCCACGCTGACCACCGGCACCGCGACCGCGGGTGCCGACTACACGGCGTTCACCAACAAGGTGGTGACCTTCGCGGGCGGCGCCACGACCGCCAGCTTCACGATCGCGATCAACAACGACACGCTCGCCGAGGCGGACGAGACCGTCGTGCTGCAGATCAGCAGCGTGGGCGTCCCGGCCGCCATCGGCGCCCAGAACACCACCACGCTCACCATCCAGAGCGACGACATCGCCGGCACGGTCCAGTTCAGCGCGTCGAACTACAACGTGACCGAGGGCACCGCGACCGCCACCATCACCGTCAACCGGGTGGTCGGGACCAGCAGCGGTACGACGGTCTGGTACCGCGATCAGCCCGACGAGCCCGGGACGGCCACCGGCGGCGGTAGCGACTACACGATGGCCACCGGCATGCTGTCGTTCAACGCCAACGAGACGGCGAAGACGTTCACGGTGGCCATCGTGAATGACACCGTCATCGAAGCCGGACGAGACGCTGACCATCGAATTGTTCAATCCGAGCGTCGGTCTCGGCATCGGCCCGCGGGGCGCCGCCACGTTGACCATCCACGACAACGATGCGCCGACCATCAAGTTCGCGGCGGCAACCTACCGGGTGGTGGAGGGCACGCCCGGCGCCATCGTGGTGACGCGGACGGGCGGCCTCGGCAGCCCGGTCACGGTGGACTATCAGGTGACGGGCGGAACGGCCACCGGCGGCGGGATCGACTATACCCTCGCCAACGGGACCCTCACCTTTGCCATACGGCAGCGGGAGCCTGACGCTCAGCGTGCCGACCACCTCGGACTCGATCTTCGAGCCCGACGAGACGGTCATCATTCAGCTGCTCAATCCGAGCAAGGGCGTCGTGGGGCTGCCCGGTACAACGACGCTCACGATCGCCGACAACGATGCCCCGGCACCATCCAGTTCAGCGCGCCCACCTACAGCGTGTGGGAGAACGCGGGCTCAGGCCACCGTGCGGGTGACGCGCGCGGGCACGAACCTCGCGAGCGGCACCACCGTGCAGTTCACCACCACCAGCGGCACCGCGACGGCCGGTCCCACCGCGGACTACACGAGCGTGTCGCCAGACGCTCACGTTCGTGGCGCTCGAGGCCTTCAAGGACGTGGTCATCCCGATTCTCGACGACTCGCTGCCGGAGGGCAGCGAGACCGTCCTGCTCTCGCTGTCCAATCCCTCGCCCCCGCCACGCTGGGCGTGACCAAGACGGCCGTCCTGACCATTCTCGACGACGAGCAGACGCTGCAGTTCAGCGCGCCGGTGTACGTCGTGAACGAGGCGGCGCACCGCAACCGTGACGGTCACCCGCTCGGGGCCGACCGTGGGCACGGTGACGGTGGACTACGCGACCGCGGCCGGCTCGGCCACCTCCGGAGCCGACTACACCGACGTCAGCGGCACCCTGACGTTCGCGGCGGGCATCGCCAGCCGGACCTTCACGGTGCCAATCATCAACGACACGGTATTCGAGGCGCGGAGTCGATCTCTCTCGTGCTGCGCCATCCACCGGGGTCGCCCAGCTGGGACCGTTGAGCACCTCCACCATCACCATCCTCGACAACGATCCGCCCGGGGCGATCCGCTTCAGCGCCAGCGCCTGCACGGTGTCGAGTCGGCCGGGGTGGCCACCATCACGGTGCAGCGGACGGCCGGCTCGACGGCCAGCGCGGTGACGATCGATTACGCCACGGTGCCCGGCGGCACCGCCACTCCCGGGGCGGACTATTTGCTGACCTCCGGCACGCTGACCTTCAAGGCCGGTGAGGTCAGCAAGACGTTCACGGTGCCGATCGTGAACGACAACGTCGATGAGCCGAGCGAGACGGTGAATCTCGCCCTGTCGAATCCGACCGGTGGCGCCACGCTGGGGACGCCGGTCACGGCGGTGCTCACGATCAGTGACGAGGACGTCCCAGGGGCGATCGGCTTCAGCGCCGGGACCTACGCGGTGCTGGAATCCGCCGGACTCGCACTGATCACCGTGACTCGCACCGGCGCCGCGGGAGCCGTGACGGTCGGACTTCACGACGGCGGACGGCAGCGCCATCGCGCCGGTCGACTACACCGCGGTCTCGCGCACGCTCTCGTTCGGCGGGGGCGAGACGACCAAGACGATCGCCGATCCCCATCCTCGAGGACGGGCATCCGCGAGGGCAACGAGACCATCCTGCTCGTGCTGTCGAATCCGACGGGCGGGGCCACGCTGGGCGCGACCCGCCAGGCGGCATCCTGACGATCACCGACAACGAGACGGGCGCCATCGTCCAGTTCTCCTCGGCCGCCTATTCCGTGGCCGAGAACGCGTTGAGCGGGACGGCCACCATCACGATCACGCGGACCGGCAGCACGGCGGCGGGCGATACGGTGCTCTTCAAGACGCTGACCGGCGGCACCGCCGTGCTCGGCATCGACTACACCAGCGTATCGAACCAGCCGGTCATCTTCGCCGCGGGCCAGGTGAGCACCACCGTCCAGGTGCCGATCATCAACAACACGCAACATCGTGGGGAGCCGGACGGTCAACATGGCCATCACCTCGCCGAGCGTGGGGCTGAGCCTGGGCTCCCCGCGGACGGCGCTGCTGACCATCCTGGAGGACGACTCCACTCATCCAGTTCGCCAGCGCCACGGCCTCGGTGACCGAGGGCAGCAGCGCCGTGCTGGCGGTGACCCGCACGGGAGGAACGGTCAGCCCGGCCACCGTGGCCTACGCGACCGCCAACGGCACGGCGACGGCAGGTAGCGACTACACGGTGAAGAGCGGCATCCTGACGTTCGGTGCGGGGGTGTCCACCCAGAACATCACGGTCGCGACGATCAACGATACGTTGGTGGAGGGCCCCGAGACGTTCACCGTTGACGCTCTCGTCGCCCAGTGGCGCCACGCTTGGGGCCACCACCGTGGCGACGGTCACCATCAACGACAACGACGCGTTCGGGACGCTCCAGTTCGCCAGCGCCGCCTACACGGTGACCGAGGGCGGCGTCCGCCTCGCTGGTCGTGACACGGACCGGCGGCAGCGCCGAGCAGGTCACCGTGCAGTATCAGACGACCGACGGCGGGCGGGGCGGCAATCCGGCGACCGGCAACGGCGTCGACTACACGACGACGACCGTCGGCGTGCTGACGTTCCTCAATGGCGTCGTGAGCCAGACCATCGTGGTGCCGACGAAGGCCGACACGCTGCTCGAGGGCCCGAGACGTTCACGGTCACGCTCTCGTCTCCGGGCGGCGGGGCGAGCCTCGGAACGCTTCGCCGACGCGGTCGTCACGATCGTCGACGACGAGACCCCGCGGCTGCAGTTCGCCACCGCGAGCTACACGGTGGCCGAGGCCACCGGATCGGCCACGCTCACCGTGCAGCGAGTCGGTCCCGCCACGGCCCAGAACACGGTGCAGTACTCACTGGCCGGCGTCACCGCCACCGGCGGCGGCGTCGACTTCGACAGCACCGGCGGGACACTGACGTTCGCGCCGACGATCACGAGCCGGACGATCATCGTGCCGATCACGAAGGACACCATCAACGAGCCGGCCGAGACGTTCACGGTCACGCTCGCGAATCCCACCGGCGGCGCGATCCTCGGCGCCCTGAGTGCGACGACAGTGACGATCACCGACGACGACCCCGCCGGCACGGTCCAGTTCAGCCAGCTGAGCTACGCGGTGGTCGAGGGCAGCACCGCGACGATCACGGTCACCCGCACCGGCAACGGCCGGGCCGGTGTCGGTCAGCTACGCCACGAGCAACGGGACCGCCACCGAGCCCGGCGACTACACTGCCGCCGCCGGGACGTTCACGTTCCAGGCGGGCGAGACGACGAAGACGTTCACCGTGCCGACCGCCAGCGACGAGCTCATCGAAGGCAACGAATCCGGTGAACCTGACGCTGCTCGGGCCCCACCAACGGCTTGCTGCTCGGAAACCCGAGCACGGCCACGCTGTGGATCCTCGACGTGCAGCAGACCGTGCAGTTCGCCGGCGACCACGTGCTGCGGTGACCGAGGGCGGATTCGTCAACGTCCTCGTGACGCGGGCCGGCGTCCCCGATGGGACGGTCACCGTGAACTACCAGGTCAGCGGCGCCAGCACGGCCGCCGAGACCTCCGACTTCACGCTGACGCCGGGCCAGGGGACCCTGACGTTCCCGCCCGGGATCACCACGCTGCCGATCAAGGTGCAGGCGATCAACGACACGCTGCTCGAAGGGCCGGAGTCGATCGTCCGGTCCTGAGCGCACCCGCCGGCGGCGCGCGTCGCTCGGGAGCGCCGACCACGACGCAGATCACCCTGTTCGACAACGAGCGGCCCGATCTCGTGGTGACGTCGCTGACCGGGCCGATGCAGGCCGCCACCGGCCTGCCCATGGCGATCGTGGCGACGGTCCAGAACCTGACGGGCGGACGGCCCCGGCCACGAATCTCGGTGTCTTCCTGTCGTCCTCGTCGAACACGCCCGGCGCGGGCGTGCGGATCGGGCTCGTGGCGATCCCGTCGCTGACCGGGGGCGCGAGCTACACGGCCAGCGCGACGGTGACCGTCCCGCTCGACCTCGCGGCGGGCGACTACTTCCTCTCGCGCGATGGCCGACATCCTCGGCGTGGCGACCGAGGAAGTCGAGACGAACAACGGATTGACGGCGACGGCCCAGGTCAACATCGTCATCGTCCAGCCGGATCTCGTCGTCAGCACCATCACGGGCCCGGTCAGCGTGCCACGCGGCAAGCCGGTGGCGATCCCGCTGACCGTTCGGAACCTCGGGCGGTCGCCTCGGGACCGTACCGGAGTCGGAGTCTTCGTGTCCGGCGAGCCCGGATCCCGCGGTGCGCCGCGGCCACCGGCACCCTGCTCGGGATCACCGACATGCCGACCCTGGCCCCCGGCGCGAGCGCGGCGGTGTCGACGTCGATCACCCCGCCGGTGACGCTGCCGCAGGGCACCTACTGGATCTCGGCCGTCGCCGACCTGAATCGGGTGATCGGCGAGCCGAACGAGGTCAACAACGGGCTCACGTCGTTCGCGGCCAGCAAGATCGTGCGGCCGCTGAACAAGCTCACCCGCGCCGCGATGAGCCTCACGCCCAATGGATGCGGCGACGTCGCCGGGCCAGCCGATCAACCTCGCCGGCGCCTTCGCCTTCACGACGATCCGGAGCGTCGACCGCGAACGGCACCCTGGATCTGATCGGCAACTTCAACGGAGATCCGACGCGGACCAGCCACTTCAGAGGGACGTTCAGCGCCGCGTTCAACGGCACGAACGACGATCTCGAGCCTGACCATCGTCTTCACCTCCGTCACCGGATTCTTCACGGGGGTCGGCAACGGTGGTGCGGCGGGGACCTACGACGGGCGGGCGTTCGAGGCGGAGTCGCCGGACGGCGGCGTGACGCCGGCCTCGACCGGGTCCCTGACGCGGACCACGACGGGCACGACCTGCACCTTCGGGGGTCGCTCACGGCGATCGGCGACCCGTCGTACAGCCTGACGTTCAACGTCTCGGCCACCGGCGGGGCTTTCGGCGGGGCCCAGACGCCGACGCTCGCCGCCACGCCGATCCAGATCAACGCCTTCGCGCCGCTCTTCGAGGTTGCGTCGGACGACAACTTCCCGACGGCGGCCAGCCTCAAGTTCACGGGTCCGGCGGGCTCCGGCTTCAGCACGCCCGGGGTCTTCGCCACCGTGGCCACGACCGACATTTCCGCGGCTCACGCGGCCTATCAGCCGCTCGGCGGTCGGTGGCCCGAGTGCCGCCGTGGGGCCCATGGGCGGCGCTCTGGTCGGTGCTCTACAAGGCCGTCAGCCGGGCCTTCGCGGTGGCGAGCCCCGAGGCGCCCGCGCGCCTGGTGATCCTGAAGCCCTCGGTCACGCTGAGCGGGCAGAACATCCAACAGATCGACTGGGCGTACTCGACCCGGCCACCGGCGTCACGCTGGCGACGCCGCCCCCGTTCGTCTCGCAGATCCAGGCGGTCGTGCAGGGTCCGGGCGGCGCCACGGTCTGTGTGTCCCCGGCGTTCGATCGGACGACGACGACCTATACCGCCGATCCGGCGTCCGACCCCGACTGCCAGAGCCTGGTACCCTTCAGCACGGTGACCGCGGTCAACATGACGTACGTGGACTCGCTGACTGGCAACCGCTACACGGTAGCGTTCCCCGACCGTAGCTCGCCAACGAAGGCGTGGCGCTTCTTCTCCTGGGCCTCCTGGCCGCTGCGTCGCCCGTGTGGGCGGCGCAGCCCTGGCCGCGCCCTCCATCGAGCAGCTCGCGCAACGGGCTGACATCGTTGCCATTGGCGAAGTCGGCTCGGCCGCCGGCGAGTGGGCTGCGGGCCGAAGCTCCATCCAGACCCGGGTCACCCTGACGGTCGCCGAGATCCTGAAAGGGCCGGCGCCCTCGCCGCTGACGTTCACACACCTGGGCGGCCGCGTCGGGAACGAGGCCAGCGCGATCGGAGGCGGCCCGAGTTTCAGCCGGGGAGCGGGTGCTGCTGTTCCTCACCCGGCGGCCGGACGGATCCCTGAGGTTGACCGATCTCATTTACGGTAGATTTGAGATAGTGCGTGACGCGGCCACCGGGCGCGATCACGCCGTTCGTGCCGCCGGCGCTGCGGGCGCCGATCGGATCGACCTGGACCAGCTGCGCATGCTCGTGCGGCGCGCGCTGGGGGATGGACTGAGCCATGCACTCACGCGCCGATCGGGGCATTCGTTTCGCCCCTGCTCGCTCTCCTCGCCTTCGCGTTCGTCGCCGGACCCGCGAGTGCCAGCGTGGTGATCCCCCTGGCCGACGATGCGACCTGATCGTTCAGCGCCGACGCGGTGATCATCGGCCGGGTCACCGACATCGAGAGTCACGACGACCAGCAGGGCAAGCTGCGCACGTACATCACGATCGCCATCGAGGAGGTGCTCAAGGGGAGCCTCTGCCCAGCCCACGCTGACGATCCGCGAGCTGGGCGGCCAGGTCGGGGGCGTGGTCGGCTGGGTCTTTGCCAACCCGGAGTTCACCGTCGGCGGCGGCGTGCTGCTCGTTCCTCGACCAGCGCGCCGACGGCACGCTGCGCGTCATGCACTTCTACCTCGGCAAGTTCTCGATCGTGACCGATCCGGCCAGCGGCGATCTCGTCGCCGTCCGCCCGCTGCCGGAGGAGGTGACGGTCATCCCGCCGCCCGGCGCCGCGGCGGCCGGCGTGGCGCTGGGCGCCGTCGGCCGCAGGCTGGACGAATTCAAGGACGCGCATCCGCCAGCAAGGCCGGCGAGGCCCGGCCGCTGACCGCCCGGCCGAGCGTCGCGTTGCCGCTCACCTCGGCGACGATGCCCGGCGGACGGCATCTCGGAGCGCCACCAGGAGTTCCGGTTCCTGCGCGATCCCAACCCGCCGGCCGGCGGACCCCGACCTCGTCCAGCCGCGCTTCTCGCAGCCCGACACGAACACCCCGATCGTCATGCACATCAACGTGAACGGAGAGCCGCTGGCCCCGGCGGGCTCGGACGGCGGCCGCGAATCAGGTCCGCGCCGCGTTCCGGGCGTGGAGCCGCGTGCCCGACCACGTCGTTCCGCTACGTTGAAGCGCGCGGCGACGACCGTCCGAGGGTTTCAACGCGGGACTTCGTCAACGCCGTGTCGTTCCGCGACCCGGACGGCGACATCTCGCCGCCGTCGGGCTGCAGCGGCAGTCCTGGCCGTCGGCGGGATGTTGTTCTTCCACGACCCGTCGATGACGGTGAACGGGCGCCAGTTCAGTCAGGCGGTCGAGGCCGACCTCGTCTTCGCCGATGGCTGGGACGCCTGCACGATGCTCCGGGCGGCGGCTACTACCAGAGCTTCTCGAACCTGGCCGAGGTGGCGACGCACGAGCTCGGGCACGCGCCTGGGGCTCGGCCACTCCGGAGGTCTCCACGGTCGATCCGGTGACTGGACTAGACGGCGCCACCGATGGAGGCGCTTCGCCCACTTCGACGGGCGCAGCGCGAGCCTCCACGCCGACGACAAGGCGCGGCGTCACGTTCATCTATCCGGGCCGCACGCTGACCATCCGTGAAGACCGGCAGCGGAGTGGGACGATCACGAGCGGAACGGCCGGCATCAACTGCGGCGCCGACTGCGTGGCCGGCTTCGCGCCCAGCACAGCAACGTCACGCTCACGGTGACGCCGGATCCCGGGTACGACGTTCCAGGGCTTCGCCGAGGCCGGGCTGCGGACACGATCGGTCATCGATGTCGACGGACCGGACGTGCACCGCGCAGCCTCACGACCGACCGGATCTCGTGATCAGCGCGATCTCCGGGCCGGCGGTGGCGTCGCCCGGAGCGACTGATCGTGCTGAACAACACACGGTCCGGAACACCGGGCTGCCGTCCGGCGCGTTCAACGTGGGGCTCTATCTCGCGAGCTCCGCCGCCGTGACCACGGCGGACCGACAGCTCACGACGCGCCGGGTGACGGGCGGCCTGGCGACGAACGCCACCTCGGCGGATGCGACCAGCGTCCAGATCCCGAGCGACGTGACGCCGGGTAACTATTTCCTGGGCGCCATCGCGGACATCGACAACGAGGTGCCCACCGAGGGAACGAGAACAACAACGCCGCCTCGACCCCGATCGTGATTGCGAAGCCAGATCTGGTCGTTACGGTGCTCGACCGCCCCGGCCACGGCGGGCGCCGGTCTGCAGATCACGGTCAACAGCACCGTCAAGAACCAGGCCACCACGGCGGTCACCGCGGCGGCCTCGACCCTGGCGTTCTACCTGTCCACCGATGCCACTTTCGACGTCGGAGACGTCCGGCTGACCGCGACGCGCGCCATCCCCTCACTGGCCAAGGACGCCGTGTCGGCCGGAGCGACGACGCTCACCATCCCGGCCGGCACCGCGGCCGGATCGTATTTCCTGATCGCGGTCGCCGATGACTCTGGGCGCGATCGACGAGTGCCAACGAAGGCAACAACACGCGCACCGCGCCGATCGCGATCAGTCGGCCGGATCTCAGCGTGACCTCGGTCACCGTGACGCCCACGCTCACCGCGGCGGGAATGAACGTCAGCATCACCCAGATCGTGCGGAACGTGGCGCTGAGCCCGGCGAATGCTCCGGGATCGAGCTCGCGCCTGACATTGTCGAGCAACACCACGCTGGGTGATGGTGACGACGCCGATCTCGGCACGGTGCACGATTCCCGCGCTGGCCGCGGCCACCAGGCGACGGTCACCAAGAGCGTGCCGATTCCCGTCGGCACCGCGCCCGGTCTCTACTGGATCTTCGCGCGCGCGAATGACGGCGACGTCATCCCGGAGGGCGTGGCGGCGCTAAGCGAACGCCGCGCGCGACCGCGCTGCCCATCACGATCGGGCCCGATCTCATCGTGATCAGCCGCCACGGCCACGCCGGTGACGACGGCCCCGGGCTGACGGTCAGCGTGAGCAACACCGTGAAGAACCAGGGAGGCCAGGCGGCTGGGCCCTTCGACGTGGGCGTCTACCTGTCGACGAACAACACGTACGACGACGGCATCGACCTGCTCGCTGAATACGCGCGCGCGTGGCGGCCGGGCTCGCGCGCGGGCGATGTCCGGTGGGCGCGATCCCGGTCGTCATTCCCGCCAACCAGGCGGCGGGGAGCTACTTCCTGATCGTGCGTGCCGACATCACCGGCAGCACGCCCGGTGAAGTGGCCGAAGCCAACGGGCGAACAACGATCCTCGTGGTGCCGCTGACGGTCGCCCGGGCGGATCTGGCGGTGACGTCGGTGACCGCGCCGGCGGTCGCGGCGGCAGGGACGAACGTGAGCATCACTCACGTTGTGAAGAACCTGGCGGTGGCGGCCGGCGGAGCGCCGGCGACGTTCTCGCGACTGTTCCTCTCGGCCAACGATGCGACGCTGGACGGTGGCGACGTCCAGCTGGGCGGCGACCTGCCGGTCGGGCCGCTGGCCGGTGGCGCGATGGCGACGGTGACGAAGAGCGTGCTGATCCCGCCCGGGACGGCGCCCGGACGTTACTTCGTGATCGCCCAGGCCAATGCCACCGGTACGGTGGTGGAGGCCGACGGCCCGACGCTGGCCAACAACGTGAAGGCCACGGCGACGCCGATCATCGTCGGGCCCGACCTGGTGGTGATCGGCCGCGAGCGCTGGCGCCCACGGCGACCGCGCCGGGAATGACCGTGAACGTCACGAACACCGTCAAGAACCAGGGTGGAGCGGGCGCGGGCTCGTTCACCGTCGGGATCTATCTCTCGTCCGACAACGTGTTCGATGCGGGCGGCGACACGCTCCTGAACTCGCGGGCCGTGCTGAGCCTGGCGGCGGGCGCCATGTCCGGGCCGATCGTGACCCCGGTCGTCATCCCAGCCAACCAGTCGGCGGGATCGTATTTCCTGATCGTGCGAACGTCGACACCCTCGGCTCCGGTGCCGGAAGCCGACGAGACACGAACAACGGGCTGGCGGTGCCACTGACGGTGGTCGCGGCCGGATCCTGACGGTGCAGTCGGTGACCGCGACGCCGCCGGCGATTGCGCCCGGCGCGAACGTGAGCGTCACCCACGTGGTGAAGAACGTGGCGCTGGCGGCCGGCGCAGCGCCTCGGCGTCGACGACGCGCGCTGTACCTGTCGACCGACGCGACGCTGGACGATCCCGGCGACCCGGTGCTGGGGCGACGTCGCGGTGGGGGCGCTGGCCGGCGGCGCGATGGCCACGGTGACGAAGAGCGTGCAGATCCCGGCCGGCACCGCCCCGGGCGTTACTGGGTCATCGCGCGGGCCAATGCGACGAGCTCGGTGCTCGAGGCCGATTCGCCGGCCCAGGCCAACAACGTGAAGGCGACCGCGACGCCGGTCATCGTCGGACCTGACGTGCTCCTCACGGCCGCGAGCACCGTCGCCACCGCGACCCCGGGATGAACGTGAGCGTGCTGTACACCGCTGAAGAACCAGGGCGGTCAGGCGGCGAACAGCTTCGACGTCGCCTTCGCCCTGGTGCCCCAGCCGAGTGGAAGCGACATCCCGATTGGCCCGAGCCGGACGGGCGTGAGCCTGGCCGCCGGAGCGACGATGCCCCTCGACGAGCGTCGTGACCATCCCGGCCGGCACCGCGCTGGGCGCGTACAAGATCAAGGTGACCGCCGATGCAAGCGGCACGGTCGTCGGAGGCCGACGAGAGCAACAACACGTTCCTCACCGGCACGCTCACCGTGCTGCGGCCTGACCTGACCGTGTCGACGGTCACGTTCACGCCGGCCGCGATCGCCCCGGGCGGCAACATCACCGTGAGTCACGTGGTGAAGAACGTGGCGCTGGCTCCGGGCAACGCCGCCCTGTCGACCTCGCGCTTGCTGCTCTCGACGGACCAGACCACCACTGGGCAGGTCGCAGATCTCGGGACGGTCAACGTGCCGGCGATCACGGCCGGCGGCATGATGACGGTGACGCGGCCGGCGCAGATCCCGCCGAGTGTCCCCCGGGCCTCTACTACATCGTGGCGGTGGCCGACGAGGCCGACCTCATCAGCGGAGCCTAGCCAGGCCAACAACACCGGCGCCAGCGCCACGCGCCTGGTCGTCGGTCGGACATGACCGTGACGGTCGCCAGCACCGTGGCCGGCGCTATCCCCGGGGCCAACGTGAGCGTGACCTACACGCTCAAGAATCTCGGCTCCGCGACGTCTCCGTTCACCGTCGGCTTCGCCCCTGGTGCCGATCACCGCCCCGGGCCCCGACATCCCGGTCGGCCCCACGCACACTGCCGTGGTGCTGGCGACGAACGCGACCCTCGCGAGCAGCTCGACGGTCGGTGCGCCGTCTGGCGTGGCGGCCGGTCAGTACCGGGTGCGCGTCATTGCCGATCCCAACGATGCGCGTCGTGGAAGCGGTGGAGACCAACAACTCGGCCACGACGGGAATCCTGACCATCACGCCGCCGGATGTCAGGATCCAGAGCCTCACCGTGCCGGGCACCGGCATCGCGGGCCGGAGCATCGGAATTCAGAATACGGTCGTCAACTCGGCGCTCGCCCCGGGCACGGCGCCGTCGTTCAGGTGGGACTGTATCTGGCTGCCAGCGCGGTCATCGATCCGGCCACCGACACGCTGCTGGCATCGCGAACCGCTGCCTCGCTGGCGCCGGCGACGGTATCGACGGCAACTACGTCGGTGACGCTGCCGACCACAGCCGGGAACTACTTCATCGGCGCCGTCGCCGATCGCAACGGGACGGTGGTCGAGGCGAACGAGGGCAACAACCAGACATCGAGCGCGATCGCCGTCGTGCCTGACATGGTGCGCCCCACGGCCCCGGCCTCAGCTCAGTTCACGCTGGCGAGCTGTCTGATCCCGGCTAACAATGGCGCGGCGATGCTCAATGGGACGCTCGTCGTTCCGACGCAAACAGGGGCTTCGTGGACCGGGACGGTGAAGGTGAACTCCGGCCCGCAGATCAACACCATGACGGTGACGGGCACGGTGACCATCGCCGGCACCGTCCAGCGGGACGTTCACCATCGTGAACAGTGCCGGGGCGCGGGGAGCGGTAGCTTCACCGGAACAGTGGCGCCGCCCGCCGGCGGTCCCGGCGCCGTGACGGCGACCTTCAACGGCTCCTTCACCGTCGGCGAGGCCTGCACGATCTCGGGCTCGTTCTCCTCGCCCTGAGCGGCGGGCCGGCGACCTGCGCCGGCAGCAGTCGCCGGGGCTCGACTGTCCGGCAGCGTCCAGGCATTCTTGGGACGGTCAGGGCGGAGTGACTCTGGGTTCAGCTCTGGAACGACACCACCATATCCGCGCTGGTTCCCGCCTGCGGCATGGGCGGCAGCCACGGAGGCGCACGATGTGGCGACTGCTCGTGCTCGTTGCTCTCGCCGCCGGTTGTGCGTCGGCCGGCGGGATGCCGGACGGCAGGCCAGCGCAGAAGTACGCGGACGGGATGGAGTACTACGTTCCGAGCAGCAGTAGAGTGACGTCGCGCTCGGCCGCGGCGCCGCACCGGGTGACCCAGTACTTCAGGTCAATACGGGACGCATATGCTATAGCTTCCGGCTGCCCGGCACGTGGGAGGCTGGACGCGAAGCCGGAGCTCGCGCCGCCTCGACGGCAAGGGACTGGTCGGTGTGTGGTTGTTCAGCGTGCGTGAGCTTGGCGGCGGATCCGTGCAGGACGCGATCCGAAAGGTCGCCGAGCGGGCGTCGAGCTCTATGCGAAGGAGGTCAGGACGGCTCCCTGGACCCTCGAGCGCTATCCAAGAGTTCGGACGCCTGGCAAGTGGACGATGCCGGGCGAGGTCACCGTGAGCGGTCGCCGGGGCAACGTCGTCCTGCGGTGGTACCTCCCGATCGGGGACGCGTGGATCGCGCAGTTCACGATCGACAGCCCACCCGACGTGGATCCCGAGGCGTTTGTCGCGAGCGTGCTCGAGAGTCTCACCACCAGCAACGAGCCGCGCTGCTACGAGGGCCCGGCTGCTGCGAGCTCGGTGTGGTCGGAGGCCGGTAGGACGGCCGATAGGCGCCTTCGCGGCGCTCGCCGAACCCCGACACCCTTGCGGGCACTAGACCCTGAAACCCTTGGCCCGCATCTCGCTCGTCACTCTCCGTCGCTGTCGGTCACCGGAAGTATGCGTGCTGTCGGTGTCTTGCCTACCAGCTGCTCCCTACTCTAGCGATGATGGACAGGGACGAAGTGACGCTCTGGAATGACGAGCCGAGCGGCACCAGAAGTGGCGCCGGCGGCGATGGTGATATCGGCGCGGCGAGGCGCTGCCTCGCGCGGCGGACTGCCCGACCCCCTGCGAGGCCACGAGTGGTCGTCAGGGGCCGGGCGTGACTCCAGGGCACCCTAGAGGCCTTGCCGGTCGAATCAGCCCAGCCGCTTCCCTCCGGCGCGCAACGCTCCGCGTGCGAGGCCGTTCAGGGGGCCCGAAGGCGCGGCGTGTTCGGCCGCTCGCAGCCATCCTTTGGACCTGCTCCAAGCCCCCTCATTGGACCGTCGTCCGGCTTCGCGCTATCCTCGGCCGACCTGAGCCGCGCCCGGCGCGTGGGAGTGTGCATGAAATGCCCCGGTGCCAGTTGGAGAATCCGCACCGCCGCCACCGCCTCGGCGATCTGGACGCCGGCGTCGAGGGCGAGGTCGTCTGGATCGGCTGTCACTGCGGAGGCAGCATGGCGCGTCGGATCGACGAGGATGACCGTGCCGGCCGCGCTTGAGTGGCGCGCGCCATGCGGTCCGGACGGTACCTGCGCGTGTGGTCGCCGACGATGCTCCTCGTCGGCGTCTGGCACGGTGCCGCCGCGGCCGCGCCTGCCGCGCCCGATCACGCGTCCGTCCTTATCCTCCTGCCTGGCCAGCCTGGGTTGCCGGCGGCGACGGCGATCGCCTCCGGAATCCGCGCGGTACTCCTCAAAGAGTGGTCGTTCCGCGCAACCATCGAAATGGAGCACGTCGAGCGTTGCTCGCTTCGCATCGCCCGAGGCAGAAGAGCGTCGGCTCCGAACGGTCTACGGCGCGAAGTACGGAAATCAGCGCTTCGACGCGATCGTGGCGGCGCTCCCCGGAGCCCTCTAAGTTCATCCTTCGCGCTCGTGACGAACTGTGGCCGGGAACCCCGGTCGTCGTCTGCGGGGTGGACGAGCGCAGCGTTCGTGACCTGAAGCCCCTCCCGGCTTCGCGGTCCTCACGATCCGCTTCGACATGAAGGGGTACGGTGCGCGCGGCGCTATCGCTTCTGCCAGATACGCGGCACGTCGCCCCTCGTCGGAGGCGCCAGCCCACCGGAACAGGTCTACCACGATCTCGTCCGTCAGGCGGTATCGGACATGGGCGGGCTCGACATCATCGACCTGACAAAGCTGTCGGTCCCAGACGCGCTGGCTCGCGTGTCGAATCTGCCGGAGCACACCGTCATCGTGCAATCCAGCTATCAGGTCGATGGCATCGGGCGGCGCTTCCACGGTATCGATCTCGTCCCGCACGTCTCGAACGCGGCGAATCGTCCCGTCTTCACGCCGCTGGACCTGGCGCTGGGACGTGGAGTCGTGGGCGGGTCGATCATCGACTTCGAGGACATCGGCCGCGATGCCGGAACGGTGGCGTCCCGGTTGATACGCGGAGCGACGCTGCCGCCGGCGCCGGTGCCGAGCTATGCGACGAGCGCGCCGCAGTTCGACCGGCCGCCAGCTCGCGCGCTGGCACCTCGACCAGCGGCGACTACCGGAGGATAGCCGAGGTCATCTTCCGCCAAACGACGTTCTGGGAGGAGTACGGCTGGTATGTCGTGAGCGCGGCCGGACTCATCGGGGCGCAGGCGGCACTCATCGTGACGCTCCTCGTTCAGCGTCAGCGCCGCCGCGAGGCCAGGCGGCGCAACGGCAGGCCGAGGCGACCGCGCGGCGCCACCTGAGCCAGATCGCTCATTTCGATCGCGTCGCCGGCATGGGCCAGCTTGCCACGTCGCTCGCGCACGAGGTGAACCAGCCGCTGGCGGCGATCCTCACCAATGCGCAGGTGGCGAAGCGCCTGCTGGCGGGCGCAGAGCCGGAACTCGAGGAGTTGCGATCGTGTCTCGACGACATCGTCAGCGATGACAAGCGAGCGAGCGAGGTGATTCGTCGCATGCGGCAATTGCTCCAGAGGGCCGAGGTCGTCACGCAGTCCGCTCGCGCTCAACGACCTCGCGGCAAACACGATCCGTCTGGTCGCGAGCGACGCCCTGTTGCATGCCGTCAGCGATCGAATTCTTCCCCGCGGCCGCCCTACCGGTTGCGTACGGCGATACGGTGCAGATCCAGCAAGTGATCTTGAACCTGCTCACCAATGCGATCGCCGCCGCGGCGAACGGAGGAGCCCGACGCGGAAGGTGACCGTGTGGACCTCGGCCGGCGACGGCGCCGTACGTCGAGCTCGGCGTGCACGACTCGGGCAAGGGCATCGCCGAAGCTGACCTCGATCGGATCTTCGAGCCGTTCTTCACCACCAGGCTCGACGGGCTCGGCATGGGGCTGAGCGATCAGCCGCACCATCGTCGAGGCCCACCGCGGTCACCTGCTCGTCGAGAACGATCCGGCCGGAGGCGCGATCTTTCGGGTCCGCCTCCGTACCGATCGCCCCGAGACCAACTAGCAGAAGCAGCGATCGTGGCGCAGCTCGTGGAGGATGATGAGACCGCCGCCGCTTCCTGCTGACCTCGCTGGCCGTGCTTTCGGCTAGGCGCACGCTTCCGGCCGCGGACCTTCAAGAACCAGGCGGCCCCGTGCGTTTCTTTCATCAACGACCGTCCGATTCGGCAAGCCGGGGCGGAGCGATCCGCCTGCTTTCGTCTGAACGACCCCAGGTTGACCTCTTGTTGCATCGCGAGTTCGCACCCGGATGCCGTGTGCGTGTGCCCCGATCCGCTCACCGCTCGATTTCGCACGAGACCACCATCAGAGTTCGTCGCCGAGGAGCGACGCCGACGATGTATGGTTTCCGCCAGTGGCGAGAGGCTGGCGGGCTGAGTCCATGGGTCGATCATCCGCGATCCCGGCTGCCGAGAGGGACGAGCGGGCACAAGTCCTCAAGGGCGCGAAGCCCGCCGACGTCCCGATTGACCGAGCCCGCGACGTTCGAGTTCGTGATCAACCTCAGGACCGCGAAGGCGCTGGGGCTCACGATCCCGCCGTCGCTGCTGCTGCTGGCGGATCAGGTGATCGATCAGTAGGTTTCATGGACCGTTCGGCGCTTCGTGTGGTGAGACTGCGCCCCGTGGGAAGACCGGTCAATGAACTGGCGGGCCCGCCGACCGACTGTGGGCGGTTCTTCGATCCTGGTATCCGCGCTTCCACGTGACCAGCAAGCCTGGCCGGCGGGCTGAAGCCCGCCTGGCATGTGGTGGCTGACCGGGTTCCAGTATTCATCGCGCAGCTTGACGGCAGGAACGCTACGTATTCGTCAATCACGCCCGTACGCCGGGTACTATGGCCGCCGCCCCGAGGACATCAGCGGTCGCCAGCTTCGTGAGGTGGTGGGAGAGCAGGCCTACGCCGAACTTCGGCCTCGCGTACGGGGCGTCTTCCGTGAGGGCCGTGATGCCATATGGGAGACTGCGGAAGGGGCCAAGCACTTCCAGTTCCGAGCGACCACTCGCTCGGGACGACGACGGCCACACGCACGGCCTGCTCATCGTCGGGATGGACATCACCAAGCGCAAGCTGACAGAAGTCGAGCTCGAGCGCGCCGAAGCGCGATGCTGAGACCGCGAGCCGCGCCAAGGAAGAATTCCTGGCGGTTCTCTCCGCACGAGCTGCGGACCCCTCTGACCGCAGTGTACGGCTAGGCGCGGATGCTGCGCTCAGGGCAGCTCAGGCTGAGGCTGCCGAGCGGGCGCTTGACGTCATCGTGCGAAACGCCGACGCCCAGGTGCAGCTCATCGACGACCTCCTCGACATGTCACACGGATCATCGCGGGAAGATGCGCCTCGACGTACGCCCGGTCGATCTTGAGGCGGTGATCCATGCCGCCATCGACGCGGTCCGGCCGGCTGCCGACGCGAGGAGATACCGGCTCAATGCGTGCCGGACCCACGCGCCATCGGGATCATCGGCGACCCGGACCGGTTGCGGCGGCTGTGGTCACGGAACCTCCTGATCAGCAACGCCGTGAAATTCACGCCGAAGCGCGGTCGAGTTCAGGTCCATCTGCAGCGGAGCAATTCGCGCGTCGAGATCGTCGTCGGCGACACTGGCCAGGGAATCCGCGAGAGACAGCATGTCTCATCTCTTCGAGCGCTTCCATCAAGCGGACAGCACGAGCACCCGCTCGCATGCCGGGCTTGGCCTCGGGCTGGCTCTCGTGCGCCATCTGGTCGGAGTTACCGGCGGTAAGGTGACAGCGCAGAGTCCTGGCGAGGCTGAGGGGCCACGCTTACCGAGTCGAGTTGCCGGTCGCGATCGTTCACTCGTGAGCGGGAGAGAAGCGCAGAGTAGCATCCGACGGCCCGAGCGGCTCTCCCCGGCGCGGATGGGCCACGTCACCATGGACTCAGGTAGCTTGTCGTGGACGACGATCAGAGACAGCCTCGACCTCGTGCGATACCATCTTGGTCGGTTTGGGGGCTGAAGCGCGGGAATGCGTCTCGGCATCGGAAGGTTTGAAGGTTGTCCAGACAGTGGCGACCGCATGTTCTGATCTCCGATATCCGAGATGCCCGGGAGAGGCACGGCTAACGCGTTCATCCGAAAGGTGCGTTGCCCTCGACTTGACCAAGGGCTAGCAAAGACCCTGCGCTGGCGCTCGCCGCATACCGCCGGGTTGAGGATCGCTACGGACGCTCTCAGCAGCGCGGTAAGCATGCATTGTTCCGAAGCCGGTCGATCCGGCGGAACTGGGAGTTATCGTGGCCAGCCTGGCGTGGCGCTCCTCGGAGACTTGACTCGCCGGTTTGCGGACCCTCGGCCTCACGATCCCGCCATACGCTGCTGCTGCGGGCGGATCAGGTGATCGTGCTGCCGACTCGAAGAGCGGCAAAGCCACGGCCCGTGGAACTGTCAAGCATCGTCACTGGAGAGCCCTCGAGCGGCTGCCCCGACGCCTCGACACCCCTCAAATCTTCCCTGAGCTGCCGGAAGGTCTCTCTACCGCTTCCCAGGGTGGGTCACAGAAGCCACGCTGCCAGGCAGTCCGCGCTTCGCACCCTGCGACATACGCTCTCGCGAGTCGGCTTGTCATGGCTGGCGTCGATCTTCCTGACCGTCAAGGATCCTGGGCGGCTGGGGCGACCTGGCGATGGTCCAGCGTTACCGCACCTTGCCCTGCCCATCGGCGGGAAGCGGTAGAGGCACTGGCCCGAGGAGAGCGGTTGCAACGGGTGGCACCCAGAGTGCCGACGCTGAGGACGCTCAGGCGGCGTCATTGGTGGGCGTGAGCTAACTATTGCGAGTATTGATGGTGCCGAAGCGGGGACTCGAACCCCGACACCGCGCGGGCACTAGTTTCCTGAAACGAGGGCCGGCGAAAGAGCCGACACTCAGTTCTGAATGGTTCCGCTGGCATCGGCGCTCCGGCTCAAGTTCTCGTTGCTCGCGAGGACGACAAGGACTCTCGGCATCCAGAATCGGCTTCCATGACGGGTGTTCAGCGTCAGCACCAAGCAGTCCGGACCCGGCGCGAATTTTCAGGGATACCTGGTGAGGCGCGCAGGGGCAGGCGTGATCCTGACGCGGGTTCGATTCCCAACGGGTACCCACGTCGCTGGAGCTAGGTGTGCTTTTTCAGTTGGCTGGCGTGGCCGTCGCGTCAGAGATCCGAGCCTACAAGGTCCGCCGACGCCTCCCTGGTCACCGCGTGAAGAGGAATAGCGCCTGCGCGGCCGTCGCTCATAGCGACGACGCGCCGCGCCGGAGCGCGCCTTGACAACGGTGGGCGCGGACGGACTAGTCGCCTCACCATGCTCTAGCGAACCGACCCGGACCTCAGGAGGCGAGGCAAGCCATGCTGCAAGCCTCCGCGAGTCTGGATCTCTCCGGGTCGATCGCGTGGATCCTGCTGCTGCTTGCTGCCACGGTCTGTCAGGCGCAAACGCCTGGCTCCCCGGGCGCTGGCGCGGTGCCGGATCCCGGGCCTGTCGGAACGGAACACGGCGTTGGTGGGCCCCTGGGAGTTCACCTTCGACGGTCGCATCGGCGTCCCCACGGGCCGCCTCAAGGTCGGGGAATCCAAAGCTGGCGAGCAAGCGCCGGGCACCCTGCCCGGCCACGTACCCTTGGGATCGATGTTTCCGGGGCCGTGGAAGGCAGCGCCGCGTTCCATGCCACACCGAATGACGCCGTCCGCGCGAGCTTGCTTTACTACTTCCTGCGCGGCAGCACGACCTTGACCGACCATCCGTCGTTTTCGATGGTAAGGGAGTTCACCCAGGATCGCTCGACACGAAGGCAGACTTCTACCGGATCAGCCTGGCCTACGAGCGGACGCTGTACAGCCGGCCGTCCGGTGAGCAGCTCATCGGCAGTCTGGGACTCACCTACGTCTTTCTAGTCCCACGCTCACCGGCAATCACGGGAAGAGCACTAGCGAGGACTTCTATTCGCAAGAGCTTCCCGTGCCGATCCTGGGACTGCGCTGGGATCTACCCGCTGGGACCGCACTGGCTTCTCCGCGCCAGCGTGTCCGGAGGCGGCCTACCGAAAGTGGACAGTCTCCGCCAGGAGGGGGGACGGTGTACCTCCAGCAGAGTCACGCGGATGCAGGGATTGGGCTCGCGTACGTCTTTCGGTCCTCATACACAGCTGGACGTTGGCTATCACTTCACCTACTTCTTCCAGCACGAGACCAGCCACGAGGACAATAATCTCTTCGAGCTGATCGACAACAGCGCACAGGTGCGCTTCACCGTGCGTTTCTAGCTTGCGTTCTAGTAGCGACCATCTTCGACTGCGCGATGCCGGAGCTCTGGCGTCAGTTTGAGGGTCGCCGGATCGTCTGCGAGGGTTCCGCGAGCCTGACCGAGGCGAGGCTATACTTCACCTTCAACCAGCGCCTCGTTGGCCTGCCCTGGCACGCGCCGGCCTCGTGCTTGGCCACGTAGCGCTCATACCCGCGCTCGACTACCTGCTTCACACCTCGAGGCCGTTCGGCGCCAGCCGCTGCAAGGGGACACCAGCTCGCTGCCCGCGACGCTCCCAGCCACTCTGAGAAGAAAACTCGACGAGAGGGCGATGTGGTCCGGCTTACAGGCCTTCCAGTGGACGCGGCGATTTCAGGTCGGGCCTAGTAGTCGCTTGGCCTCGGCCCTCAGGAAGAAACTCCCCTCGCTCACAACGCGACACGCCCGCCGCTAGCGAGGGCCTTCGATCCACCTCCCCGACGGCGCCTCCGACCGTCCGCGCCCACTGTGAGCGGAGCGTTCGATGAACCGCCCTTCGTCGCCATCCGCCGCGACGTACACGACACTACTGCGGTTGCCGATGAAGCCCCGGATCGCGGCGCGCGGAACGACCGCGACGCCGCGCCGGCTCGTCGCATGGGACAGTCAAGCTCGCGTTCACGACGCATCCCGAGGCGTAGCGCTCCGGAGGTCGGATTCGCCACCTCCACGCGTGACCTTTGCGCCCGTGCGCTCTTCGGCCGGAATCCAACCGCGGAGTCGATGTAGGCGACGTGCCCCGCTGTTGGATGGCGTCCCCGAGACGGCGACGATCGCCTCCGCACCAGTGCGGACGGCTTGCGAAGTCCTTCTCGTACCGGCTCCCCGATCACCCACGCGGTGCCCAGAGGATCCGCGACAAACAAACGGGCATCCTGACCGGCGCTGGCGACTTGGCCGAAAGGGTTGACCGCTTACGCTTGCAACCACGGTCCCCGCACCAGAGCGCCGGGCACGGCTGAGCCTCGAGGAAGACGATCTCAATCGGCGCCGCGCAGGGCCGCACTCACGCGCTGGAGCGACAGTCCGAGCAGCACGGAGGCGCTGACGGGAGGCCGCGAGCTTCGGTTTCATGCGCCTCATGCACCGCCGTGATCTCCTCCAGCTCCTGGCGGCTCGCCGCGCCGAGCACCCCCGGCTTTTCGGTTCGCGCGAGCTTCGACGATGTGATCGGCCGCCAGCATCGCGCCTGGCCCAGAGGTACTTCATCTGCGCATCGGCCAGCTCAGTGCTGACGAGGACCGCCAGCGCCTGACCGCAGGCGACCATCGATCCAAGCTCGACGTTCACGTTCCTGACGATACCGCCAGCTAGCGCGTTCGCTCGTCGTCTCGCGGTACGCATTCGACGTCACCGTGCCGGGCACGGTGATCGAGGCCGCTCATCGCCTGGTCCGCGCGATGGCCGTTTGATCCCCGCCCGTGCAATGGCCTCGAGGTCAAGCTCACCTCCACCGGTTCCTCCGTGGAGGAGGCCGGCGCGCGGCATCGCTGAGTGCCGGAACGGCTCGGGGCGGTCGACTGATCGCGCGAGCCGGCCCGCGCGGCGCGCCGTTCACCCCACACGAACTCCTCCACACCGCCGCAGCCACCGCCACCCGACGGCGACGCAGCCGCATGGGGCCCGCACCGTGTCATCGGGATCGGTCCTCCGATCGCACGCTCCACGTCGACGACGCGGCGTCCCAGGCCTGACGGAGGACGTCGGTATATCAGTTCTCGACCTCGATGTACCGACGCTGCTCGGCAGTGACGTCGAGACACGTCATCACGCCCGAGACCGTAGCTCTGGCGCACGACGTCGACATTGGCCCGCGCGACCCCCGGACGCCGCGCTCGTAGAGACTCGACGGTACGGCGCGCCGCCTCGTACCGCCAGGGCCGCCGCCACTCTCCTGGCGCGCGATCAGACTCGGAGAATTCGTCGTCGACGCTCGGCGGCCGTCGTCTCGGCGTTCGCGCGGCGGCGACGTTGCCTCGTTCCGATTGCGCACGGGGGCGTGACCGTGAGCCCGGCGCCGAAGTAGTGGAACACGTCCTGGATCTGGCAGCGTCAGACCCACTGTCATCCGTCAGGCCTTTGAGTTGAAGCCGAAATCCTGGCGCTGGTAGCCGACGTTCACGCTGGCGTCCCACCGCCCCTCGGCCTGCTCCTTGCGCACCTTCGCCTGGGCAACGGCAACCTCGGCGCGCGCGGCCCGGACGTCAGGACGCTGCTCAACGCCGCGGCCAGGCAGCATCGGCTAGCGCGGGCGCTGGCGCGGGTGACGACAAATCACCTCGGATGTCCAATGGTTCGTCCGGTGGTGTGCCGGCCAGCGCTTTGAGCTGGAGTACCGCGACGTCGATGCGGCTCGCCTGCATCCAGCCGCCCCGCCTCCAGGCGGTTGACCTCGACACGCATCAGGTTTCTCGTCGAGCGCTCGGGGCCGCTCCCTGGCGCACACGCTCCTCGACGAGGGTGAGGGCCTGACCGGTTGGCTCGAACCGGGCTCGTCGGTGACACTCAGGGTCCGACGCGCGGCCAGCACCTCACCGGCTTTCATCCGCACGTCGGCGCGGAGTCGGCGCTCCGTTCCGCGATCTGCGCGCGCCGGACTTCGACCTCACGCTCGGCCACGCCGACCCGTCCCTCCCTTCCGGCCGTTCAGGTCAGCGGCACGGTGAGCCCAACGCTGAGGTTGTTGTCGGGGCTGATCGCCTTCTGCCCACCGAGGTCCAGCATCGGGTTGGGCCTGAGCCCCGCCTGCTGCACCCGCGCCGCCGCCGCCTCGAGCTCCGCGCGCGCGCAGCGCTGAGCTGGGATTGTTCGCAAGGGCGAGCGCCACCCACTCGTCGACCGCAAGGTCGCGCGGGGGCTGGGCGCCGACCGCCCCGGCGCCGATCGAGCCCTCCGCCGAACGGCAGCAACGCGCCGAGAACGGAGCTCGGCCATGGACTCTAGCGGACGGGGACGGTGAACTTCGTCGACCCCTTGCCGGCGGGACCGTCCCAGCTGACGGTCACCTGGCGGTCGCCGCGGTCAGGAAGCTGATAGTGCCCCGGTAGCGGCCCGGCGTCGCATCGGGCTCCACCGTCGCCCCCGCCACCATCGGGGCCATGCCGGGCATCGCCATGCTGGGTGGTGAGCGTCACCTTCCCGACGTCGACCGGACTGCTGTCCTTCGTCGAGGTGAACGCCACGACGAACTCGTTCTTCCCAGGTTTTCCACTGCCCGGACTCGCTCAGCACACTGACAGCTCACGTCCCTTGGCCTTCTGGCTCGCTGACGACCTTGAGATCCGACGGCGCCGGCCACACGCCAGCCAGCCAGCCAGCACGACGACGGCGGCGATCAGGGACGTTGTGCGAAGCATTGCGTGACCTCCTCGTGCGATGTTGGGTTTTACTCCGTGGCGGCAACGGCGGTGTCCGGCTCGACGTGTCGAGCCGGCCATCCGCTCCTCTCTGCCTCAGATCCCGCTCGCGAAGCCAGTAGAAGATGACGGGCGTGACCAGCGGCACTGCGTGGGCGAGCGAGCTGACCATCCCGCCCAGGACCGGCGTGCGCCAAGCGGCTGCAGTGACCTCGGCGCGCGTCGACCGCGCTCCACGATCGACAGCGGGCCGGCACGTAGTCGAGACAGTCATCGACCGCTGAGGACGAAGGCGAAGCAGGCGCGCCTTCAGTCACCGCCTCAGCGCGCACGCGTGTCAGGCGGCCTCGAAGCGTTCAGCGCTTCCGGGCGACGCGGCCTCTCCGAGATAGATCACGCCGTGACTACCGCCGTCCGGACGGCGGTCACAGGCTGACGCGATGAAGCCGAGCCCAGACGGCGACCGAGACGATTGCTGAGCCGAGGCGAGCAGATAGATGCCGCCCGACAGCGCGAGGGGCACGGCGAGCACGCACGTGACGGCCTCGAGGAACGACCGGTAGCAGTCAGAGCACATGAGATGAACGTGAGGTAGCCAGCCGGACGGGCCACGACCATGAGCCGCTGCACGGCGCGATGCCACCTCGTTCTCACTGCCCGCTCCGCTCGACGCTAGGAGCCAGGGCGGCAGGAGGCGCGGTGCCACGCGATGACGGTGTGGCCTCCTCGACCGAAGCCACCGACGTCCCGGCCCACGCACGTTGAGCAGCACGGTGACGGCCAAGCAGGCCGGTTCTCGCTGCTGCCATCGCCACGGGACCGTCGGCCTGTCGGAGATGGCAGAGCTGCCGAGCGGAACCTGAGTGCCGATTCGGCGCCGTGACGGCGGCGACGCCTCGGAGCGCCTGGGGGCTCAGACCGGTAGTCGGCGGCGTAAGCGGACCAGGCCGGAAGCGCTGCCGGCGCCTCGATCGTCAGCGTCAGGTTCATCTCGCCGACGGCAGTCGTCGATGACGTCCTGGATCGCTGCCGACGCCGATCCCGTAGCCAGCCCGGCCTCACGGTTGACCCGGTTGATCGAGGTAGGGCGCTCCGTCACTTGCTCGGGGTAGACGTCCGCCGCGCCGGAATGCGGCGGAGCGCGTCGGCGACCGCGCGGGCGCGCTCTTCCAGGACAACTTGAGGTCGCTGCCGAAGATCGCTGACGCCGACCTCGGACTGGATCCCCATGGTCAGCATGTTCGATCCGATTGACGATCGGCTGGAGTCCAGATGTTCGCACGCACCCGGACGGGGCCACCGCCTGGTCGAGCTCGCCAATAGCTCTCGCGCGTCAGCCATGGACGCCACGCCGACTGGGGCTTCCAGGTTCACGATCGGTCTCCGTCATCTTGACCGGAGCGGGGTCGGTGGACGTCTCCGCCGCGCGATCTTCACGACCAGCCCGCCACCTCGGGGAGCCGCGCGATCGCGCGCGTTCTGCCCTTTCGCGTGTCGATCGCCTGGGGCAGCCCCGATCGCGGGATCGGTGATAGGCATGGTAGCGGTCGCCCTCGTTGAGCGGTGGCATGAACTCCCGGCCGATCCGCGGGACGAGCGCCAGCGCGCCCACGAGGACAAGCGCGGCGGCCGGCCAGCGTCAGCCCGCGGTGCCGCAGCGCCCAGCCGGAGACCCGGCCGGTACAGCCACATCAGGCGGCCGCATCACCGGGTTGGCGTCCTCGCCGCGCGCGATCCCCGATCAGCAGGCTGCACAACGCAGGGGACGAGCGTGACCGACAGCGGGGTGGCCCCGCACCATCGCGAACGTCTTCGTGAACCGCGAGCGGATGGAACAGCTTGCCTTCCTGGCCCGTGAGCGCGAAGACGGGGATGAAGAGCCAGGATGATGATGGCCATCGAAAGACGATGGGGCGCGCCACCAAGCCGCGTGGACCCTCACCGTCTGGAGGACGCGCGTCCGGTGCCAGGGGATCGACGCCGCGTTGCTCGATGCTCGGAACGCGTTCTCGGTGACGACGATCGCCGCGTCGACGGCACGCCGATCGCGGCGATCGGCGATCCGGCCAGCGACCACTGATGTTCGAGCTGATCCCAGGGCCACGCGCATGAACAGGAACGCCGTGAGCACCGCCAGGCGGCAGGAGTCGTCACGATGAGGATCGAGCGGACGTGCAGCAGGAACAGGACGTTGACGATCGTGACGACGATCGTCCTCGGCATGAGCGCCCGTCGAAGCGTCGCCACGGCTCATGCTCGATGAGCGCGGGCGGTCGTAGAACGGCACGATCGATCTACGCCGGGCGGCAGACCGGCCTGAAGCACCGCAATCTTCCTCCTTCCGCCGGGCGATCACGCATCGGCGGTGCTGACGCGCCGTAGCCGGGCGACAATGACGCCGCCGACCGGCACCACTCGAAGTGCCCTTCGCGAGCGCCGCCGCTCGGCGCGTCACGATCTTCACGGCATCGGCGATCTGCCGGATAGATGGGAGTGCCGTGCCATTAGGAACGTACGTAACC